>Ga0209958_1000121_pt1 | contig 246718 bp, 206 predicted proteins | sample ThiBio_inoc_plan_FD_183942 | JGI IMG/M metagenome (GOLD analysis project Ga0209958, IMG submission 183942) | Wastewater bioreactor microbial communities from Cape Town, South Africa - Thiocy_inoc_plan (SPAdes) | ecosystem: Engineered > Bioremediation > Thiocyanate > Unclassified | place: South...
CCGCCATTGAACCTTGGCTGGACGCGTCCGATAGCCGTCACAATGCGGGTTCCCTGTCTGTTCCCGGAGGGCCCGTGCGCCACCTGTTGCCGCTGCTGAAGGACGTCCTGCCCGCGTGCCTGCGCCGCTGGGCCGGCGTGGCCCTGCTGGCGTGGTGCGGCGGCGCGCTGGCGCAGGGCGGCGCGGCCCCGGCGCCGTACAAGCTGCGCGTGGTGGGCGGCCTGGCCGGGGTCAACCAGTACCTGCAGCACGAGGAGCCGTTCTGGACCCAGCAGCTCGCACGCCTGAGCCAGGGGCGCTACAGCGCCGACATCGTGCCGTTCGACCGCGCGGGCGTGCCGGGCGCGGAGATGCTGCGCCTGATGCAGTTGGGCGTGCTGCCCTTCGGCACGGTGCTGATGAGCGCACTGGCGGCGCAGTACCCGCAGTACACGGCGCCCGACCTGCCGGGCATCGGGGCCGACATGGCCGGCATGCGCGCCGCCGTGGCGGCCTTTCGCCCCTACCTGGAAAAAGACCTGCGCCAGCGCCACGGCGTGGAGCTGCTGGCCATCTATGCCTATCCGGCGCAGGTGCTGTTCTGCAAGAAGCCGCTGGCCCAGCTGACCGACCTGGCCGGGCGGCGCGTGCGCGTGTCGTCCGTGGGGCAGGCCGATTTCGTCGGGGCGCTGGGGGCGCTGCCGGTGCACACCGCCTTTGCCCAGCTCATGCACAGCCTGGAGTCGGGCGACACCGAATGCGCCATCACCGGGACGCTGTCGGGCCACACGCTGGGCCTGTACCGGGTGACCCAATACCTCTACACCTTGCCCGTGACCTGGGGCCTGGCGATCTTTGCGGCCAACCAGTCCGCCTGGAACGCGCTGCCGCCTGACCTGCGCGCGCTGCTGCAGCGCGAGCTGCCGCAGCTCGAGCGCACCATCTGGGCCGCCGCCGAGCGCGACACCGCCGACGGCGTGGCCTGCAACAGCGGCGCGCCGCAGTGCGGCCTGCCGCGCAAGGGGCGCATGGTGGCGGTGCAGCCCTCGGCGCAGGACGTGCAGAAAAGCCGCGAGATCTTCGAGACCGTGATCCTGCCGCGCTGGCTGCAGCGCTGCAGCGTGGATTGCGCCGCCGTCTGGAACCAGACCATAGGCCCGGTGCGCAACATGCGCGCGCCCGCAGCGCGATGACGAGGCCCACGTTCACCCTGGCGCGCATCCGGATCACCGTCTGGAGCCTGGTGGCGTTCTTCCTGGCGGCCCTGGCGCTGGGCGCCGCGCTGCTGATGCAGCGTATGCGCCAGGCCGACCTGGCCGACAGCGAGGCGCAGGTGGTGCACTTCGTGGCCGGGGCCGAGGCCGCGCTCAACCGCGTGCTGCTGGGCTTCGACGTGCTGCTGGCCAGCACCGACGAAATGCTCGGCCTGTCGGCCCTGGAAGGCCGCCCCGTGGACGCGGCCGCCGCCAGCCAGGTGCTGCGCCGCGCCACGCGGCAGAACCTGATGGTGCGCTTCGTGGCGCTGCTGGACGAACAGGGCCGCGTGCTGGCGTCGTCCGACCCGGCGGCGGAGCAACTGGCCGTGGAGCTGCCCGAGCGCTTTCTGCGCCAGGTGCTCGACCCGCCCGTCGCCTCGATGGTGGTGAGCGCCCCCATGGTCAGCTTCGCCAGCTCCGAGCGCGTGCTCTACATGGCGCGCGCCGTGCGCCTGGAGGACGGCACGCGCCTGCTGGCGCTGGCCCAGGTGCCCGTGGCCATGCTGGTGCCGGTGCTGATGCAGAGCGTGGACATCGCCGGCCTGGAGGTGACGTTCGAGCGCCAGGATGGCGAACGGCTGCTGGCCGTGCCCGCGGCGCCCACGGCCCGCCAGGCCGCGCCGCAGCCCCTGCGGCCCGGCGCCCACTGGGGGCAGCAGGCCCGGCTGTCGCAGGTCGATGCGCTGGTGGTGGCGCAGCCCAGCCTGTACCCGCAGCTGTGGATTTCCGCCAGCCTGAGCACCGAGGCGGCGCTGGCCGGCTCGCACACCGAGCGCATGCGCGTGCTGTGGGCGGCCTTGCTGTTCGGCGCCATGGTGCTGGCGGCGGGGGCGCTGGTGCAGTCGTTCCTGGTGCGCATGTATGCGGCGCGCCAGGAAATCACCCAGGCCAAGGCCACGCTGGACCAGGCGCTGGGCTCCATGGTCAGCGGCTTCATGCTGCTGGATGCGCAGCACTGCGTGGTGCAGTGGAACCGCCGCTACGAGGAGCTGTTCCCCTGGCTCCAGGGTGCGCTGGCCGAGGGGCTCACGTTCGAGGCGGTGCTGGAGATCAGCGCGCGCTGCCAGCTCCCGGGCGCCAGCGATGCCGAGCGCCGCGAATGGGTGCAGCGGCGCATGCTGCTGCTGCACCACCCGGACGGCTGCAGTTTCGAGCAGTACCTGGCGCCCGGCCTGTACGTGCAGGTGACCGAGCGCCCCACGCCCGAGGGCGGCCGCGTCATCAGCTACCACGATGTGACGGAGCTGCGCCGCGCCAGCGCCGAGATCGAGTCGCTCGCGTTCTACGATCCGCTCACCGGCCTGCCCAACCGCCGCCTGCTGCTCGACCGGCTCGGCCAGGCCACGCAGCAGGTGCAGCGCTCGGGGCACACGGGGGCGCTGCTGTTCCTCGATCTGGACCACTTCAAGGTGCTCAACGACACGCGCGGCCACGAAGTGGGCGACCAGTTGCTGCAGCAGGTCGCGCAGCGGCTCAAGGCGTCGGTGCGCAGTTGCGACGTGGTGGCGCGGCTGGGCGGGGACGAGTTCGTGGTCATGCTGGGCGAGCTGTCGCCCGACCCGGCGCAGGCCGCGCGCCAGGTGCGGCACGTGGGCGAGAAGATCCTGCACACCCTGGCGCAGCCCTACACGCTGGACGAGCAGGTGCACCGCGGCTCCTGCAGTATGGGGGCGGCGCTGTTCAGCGACGGCAGCCAGAGCGCGGTGGAACTGCTCAAGCGCGCTGACATCGCCATGTACCAGGTCAAGGCCCAGCGCGGCAATGCGCTGTGCTTCTTCGACCCGCAGATGCAGGTGGAGATCAACCAGCGCGCGCGCCTGGAGACCGACCTGCAGACCGCGTTGGTGGAAGGCCAGTTTGAGCTGCACTACCAGCCCCAGTTCACCCTGGCGGGGCAGATGGTGGGCGTCGAGGCACTGCTGCGCTGGTGCCATCCGCAGCGCGGCATGGTGCCGCCCGGCGAGTTCATCGCCGCCGCCGAAGACAGCGGCCTCATCGTGCCGCTGGGCCAGTGGGTGCTGCGCCAGGCCTGCATGCAACTGGCCGCGTGGCAGCAGGTGCCGCAGTGCGCCAGCCTGCAACTGGCGGTCAACGTCAGCGCGCGGCAGTTCCGCCAGACGGATTTCGCCCAGCAGGTGATCGCCCAGGTCCAGCAGGCCGGTGCGCCCGCGCACCGCCTCAAGCTGGAGCTGACCGAGTCCCTAGTGCTGGAGGACGTGCAGGACTCCATCGCCAAGATGCACCAGTTGCGCACCAAGGGCGTGCGCTTCGCCATGGACGACTTCGGCACCGGCCATTCCTCGCTGGCCTACCTCACGCGGCTGCCGCTGCACCAGCTCAAGATCGACCAGTCCTTCGTGCGCCACATCGGCCAGCAGCACACCGACGACGTGATCGTGCAGACCATCATCGGCATGGCGCGCACGCTGGAGCTGGAAGTGATCGCCGAGGGCGTGGAAACCCCGGCGCAGCGCGACTTCCTGGCCGGCCACGGCTGCACGCTGTACCAGGGCTACCTGTACGGCCGGCCCATGCCGGTGCAGGAACTGGTGGCGCTGGCGGCGCAGGCACCGGGCTGAGGCTTCAAGCCAAATCGGCCTCCAGCCCTTTGCCAACAAGCGCTGGCAGCTACCAAAGAAGAAGCACTCAAGCGCGCCTGGAAGTCACCACGATCCCGCCCACGATGAGCAGGAACGCCACGCCGTGGTACGGCTGCGGCACCTCACCCAGGAAGGCGGCCGAGAGCACGGCGGCGAACAGCGGCGTGAGGTTGATGAAGAAGCCCCCCAGCACCGGTCCCGCGCGCTGCACGCCCACGCCCCAGAAGCGGTAGGCCAGGATGGCCGGGCCGATGGCGATGAAGGCCAGCCCCGCCAGCAGTGGCAGGCCCCACGTGGCTGGGGCCGGGTGCAGCGCCTGCTCCACGCCGGCAAAGGCGCCGGACCAGGCCAGGCCGAACACCATCTGCGCCATCAGGAACGCCGACCAGTCGGTGCGGATCGACTGCGGCTCGCTGGTGCGCACCAGCAGCCAGCTGTAGAACGCCCAGGAGATCGTGGCCAGCACCATGTACAGGTCGCCGGGCACCAGGCGCAGGGCCAGCAACTGGTCCCAGCTGCCGCGGCTGAGCACCGTCAGCACGCCCGCCACCGACAGCAGCGCGCCCGCCACCTGGCGGCGCGCCACCGGCACGCCGAAGCACAGCGCGCCGATCACCAGCATCCACACCGGCATGCCCGAGCCCACCAGCGTCACGTTCAGCGGCGTGGAGGTCTGCAGCGCCAGGTACTGCAGCGCGTTGTAGTTGCCGATGCCCAGCAGCCCCAGCAGCGCATAGCGGCGCCAGTGCGGCCACAGCCCGCTGCGCGGCCGCAGCGCCTGCCAGGCCAGCGGCAGCAGCACCACGAACGCCAGCAGCCAGCGCACGAAGTTCAGGGTGATGGGCGGGATCAGCGGGCTCACGGCGCGGCCCACCACCGCATTGCCGGCCCACAGCAGCGGGGCGGCGACGAGCATGGCGACGGTGGCGGGGGAGAGGCGGGCGGTCATAGGGGGAGCAACTGTACCCGTTTGCATTTCCGCCTGCAGCGCGGGCGGCCGAAACATGGCACGATGGCCGTTTTGCCTCGGGCGGCTTGGTGTCCCGAGTTGGAAGTTCGCTTCATAAAGATGCCGAGAATCGCCGCCATGCTGCGTTGCAAATCCGCGCGATAGCTACGGCTATCGCTGTGGTTTGCGCCTTGCCTGGCGACGATTTCGACATCTTTATTTCTTCAGCGAACTTCCAACTCGGGACACTAGCCCGCCCGCGTTTTCTCCAGGAGTGAGCAGCCCATGTCCCTTGCCGTCCAAATCCGCCAGCATGGCGGCCCCGAAGTGCTCGAACTGGCCGATCTGCCCGTGGGCGAACCCGGCCCCGGCCAGGTGCGCATCCGCCACCGCGCCATCGGCCTGAACTTCATCGACGTCTACCACCGCACCGGCCTGTATCCGCTGTCCCTGCCCGCGACCATCGGCATGGAAGGCGCTGGCGTGGTCGAGGCCGTGGGCGAGGGCGTCACGCACCTGCGCGTGGGCGACCGTGCCGCTTACGCCGCCAACCCGCCCGGCAGCTACAGCGAGGCGCGTGTGATGCCGGCCCAGGGGGTGTGCAAGCTGCCCGACGCCATCGGCTTCGAGACCGGCGCGGCCATGATGCTCAAGGGCCTGACGGCGCAGTACCTGCTGAAGAAAACACGCCCCGCCGAAGGCCTGGAGCCGGGCGACTTCGTGCTGTTCCATGCGGCCGCGGGCGGCGTTGGACTGATCGCCTGCCAGTGGGCCAAGGCGCTGGGCCTGCGGCTCATCGGCACCGCCGGCAGCGATGCCAAGTGCCAGCTGGCGCTGGACAATGGCGCGGCGCACGCTATCAACTACGCCAGGGAGGACTTTGCCGCGCGCGTGAAGGAGATCACCGGCGGCAAGGGCGTGAAGGTGGTGTACGACTCGGTGGGCAAGGACACCTGGGACAAGTCGCTCGACTGCCTGCGCCCCTTCGGCCTGATGGCGAGCTTCGGCAACGCCTCGGGCCCGGTGCCGCCGTTCGCGCCCGGCGTGCTGGGCGCCAAGGGCTCGCTGTACGTCACGCGCCAGACGCTGTTCACCCACATGAGCTCGCGTGAAGCCACGCAGGCCATGGCCGACGACCTGTTCGCCGTGGTCGCCAGCGGGCAGGTGAAGATCCACATCGCGCAGCGCTACGCCCTGGCCGACGTGCAGCAGGCGCACCGCGACCTGGAAGCGCGCAAGACCACCGGCTCCACCATCCTCACGCTGCCGTGAGCGCGGCGCCGGCCTGGGTGGCGGCGGCGCGCGCGCGGGCGCAGTGGCCGCCGCGCGTGCCGCGCCTGCCGCTGTGGGTGGCGGGGCAGGCCGTCGGGTCGGTGGAACCCGGAATTTTGGATGAAATTGCCTCCAAAGGATTGTTGGACAAGCGCTACCAGCTATCGAAAGATGAGCGAGGAGGCTGGTCGCTGCACGCTCCCGGCGAGGCCACGCCCGCGCTCGATGCCCTGGCCCAGGCGCTGCGCGCGCAGGGGCGCTGCGGCCCCTGGCGCAACGAGCAACTGGCCGTGTGCGACGCCCAGGGCCGGCGCATCGGCACCATCGAGCGCGGCGCCGTGCGCCCGCTGGGCCTGGCCACCCAGGCCGTGCACCTGGTGGCCCGCGCGCCCGATGGGCGCATGTGGGTGCAACTGCGCGCCTTCGACAAACCCAACAACCCGGGCCAGTGGGACACGCTGATGGGCGGCATGGTTTCGGCCGCCGACACCTTGCCGCAGGCGCTGGCGCGCGAGACCTGGGAGGAAGCCGGCCTGCGCCTGGAGGCGCTGCATGGCGTGGCCCATGGCGGGCACGTGCAGCTGGCCGTGCCGAGCGAAGAGGCCCATGGCTGCGGCTACATGGTCGAGCGCATCGACTGGTTCCACGCCACCGTGCCCGGCGGCATGGTGCCGCAGAACCAGGATGGCGAGGTGGAGCGCTTCGAGCTGCTGGCACCCGAGGTGCTGCTGGAGCGCCTGGCGCAGGGCGCCTTCACGCCCGAGGCGGCGCTGGTGCTGGCCGCCGCGCTGGGGTGGTAGCCCGGTGCGGGCTAGTGTGCTGTCCCGTAAATAACTGCACATGAAATCGCGTCTTCGCGCCCAGGGCGTCGTTGCAAATCCTCGTGATAGCTACGGCTATCACTGCGGTTTGCGCCTCGCCCTGAACACGAATCCATCGATTTCATTTTGTGCAGCTATTTACGGGACAGCACACTAGCTCTCCTGGCCTTCCCGGGCCACGCCGCGCACCAGGTCCCACACGCGCTGCGCCAGGGGCGAGAGGGCGCGGTTGCGCCGGTGCACCAGCACGATGTCGCGGTCCACGCGCGGCTGCAGCGGGCGCACCGCCAGGCGCGGCAGGCCCTCGGGCGGCAGCGCCAGCATGGGGATGACCGAGACGCCCAGGCCCGCATCGAGCATGCGGAAGATGGTGGTGGGGTGCCCGACTTCCTGCGCCACCCGGGCCTGCACGCCCTGCGCGGCCAGCGCACGGTCGATCAGGCGGCGGCTGCCGGAGGCGTGGTCCAGCAGCACCAGCGGTTCGTCCGCGAGATCGGTCCAGCGCACCTGGCGCCGCCGCGCGAGCCGGTGCGCGGGCGGGCAGGCCAGGCAGAACGGCTCGGTGTAGACCGGTTCGCAGTGCAGCGCCTCGCGCTCGCTGGGGTCGATGACCACGCCGAAATCCACCTCGCCCGAGAGCACGCTGGCCAGCACGTCGTTCTGGATGCGGTCGAGCAGCACCACCTGCACGCCGGGCAGATCGCGCTGGCAGCGCGCAATGCAGTCGGGCAGCAGGTTGGCCGACAGCGTGGGGCTGCTGGCCACGCGCACGCGGCCATGCAGTGCCGTGGCCATGCAGCGTACATCGAGCAGCGTGGTTTCCAGGTCCTCCAGCACGCGCGGCAGCCGCGCGGCCAGGCTGCGGCCGGCGTCGGTGAGCTCCACCTCGCGCGTGGTGCGGTTGAGCAGTTGCAGCCCGAGCTGCGCCTCCAGCTCGGTGATGCTGCGGCTCACGGCGGGCTGGGTCAGACCGATCTGGCTGCCCGTGCGGCTGAAGTTGCGCGTGGCGGCCACCGCGAGGAACACCTGGAGCTGGCGCAAGGTCACATTCATGCGCTGGAATCATAAAACCATCAGAGAAATCGATTTCTCTTTGGGCTGCGGCTGCGCTTCAATCGGCGCCTTGCTCCGTTTCGCCCTGCTGCCATGGCCCGCTCCCGTTTTCTGCCCGACAACTTCACCCTCGCACTGCTGACCACGGTGGCGCTGGCCAGCGTGCTGCCCGCATCGGGCGGCGTGGCGCGCTTTTTCGAGGGGCTCACGGTGGCGGCCGTGGGGCTGCTGTTCTTCCTGCACGGCGCCAAGCTGTCGCGCCAGGCCATTGTGGCGGGGCTGTCGCACTGGCGGCTGTACTTGGTGGTGGTGGCCAGCACGTTCGTGCTGTTTCCGCTGCTGGGCTGGGCGCTGCGGCCGGTGTTGCAGCCGTTGGTCACCCCCGATCTGTACCTGGGCGTGCTGTTTCTGTGCGCACTGCCGGCCACGGTGCAGTCGGCCATCGCCTTCACCGCCATGGCGCGCGGCAACATGCCCGCGGCCATCTGCAGCGCGTCGGCCTCCACGCTGCTGGGCATCGTGATCACGCCGCTGCTCACGGGGCTGCTGCTGTCGCGCACGGCCGCCGCGCAACACGATGCGCTGGACAGCATCGGGCGCATCATGCTGCAGCTGTTCGTGCCCTTCATTGCCGGGCACCTGCTGCGCCCGTGGATTGGCGGCTTTACCCAGCGCCATGCGCCGGTGCTCAAGTTCGTCGACCAGGGCTCCATCCTGCTGGTGGTCTACACCGCGTTCAGCGCGGCCGTGGCCGAGGGGCTGTGGCGCCAGATGCCGCTGCCCGCGCTGGCCGGGCTGCTGGTGGTGTGCGCGGTGATCCTGGCCCTGGCGCTGTGCTGCACCACCTGGCTCAGCCGCCGGCTCGGTTTCTCGAAGGAGGACGAGATCACCATCGTCTTCTGCGGCTCCAAGAAGAGCCTGGCCAGCGGTGTGCCCATGGCCAAGGTGCTGTTCGCCTCGCATGCCGTGGGGGCCATCGTGCTGCCGCTGATGGTGTTCCACCAGATGCAGCTCATGGTCTGCGCCGTGCTGGCGCAGCGCTACGCGCGCCGGCCGCAGTCTGATCAGGGTTGAGGGCGTGCCGGGGCCGCGTCTTGCAGGCGGCTCGGCGCCAGGGTGCCAGTGGGCTCCAGGATCGGGTAGGCCATGGAGCACAGCAGCGAGTTGATGCGCTTGAGTTCCGTCAGCAGGTCGATGTGCAGCGAGCTGGTCTCGATGCTGGGCACCGTGCGGTCCGACAGCCGCGCCAGGTGCGCCGCCGCGTAGCTGCGCTCCAGGTCGCGAAAGCGCACCTTCTCTTCGAGCAGGCGCCGCGCGTCGCGCACGTCGCCGTTGAGGAACACGCTCATCGCCAGGCGCAGGTTGTCCACCAGGCGGCCATGCAGCTCGGTGATCTCCTGCATGCCGGCCTCGGAAAAGCGAAAGCCGCGCTTGATCTTCTTGTCCTCGATGTCGATCAGCACGCGCTCGATGATGTCGCCGATCTGCTCCATGTTGATGGTGAAGCCGATGATGTCGGTCCAGCGTCGGCCTTCGCGCTCGTCGAGTTCGGAGCGCGAGATCTTCGTCAGGTAGTACTTGATGGCCGAGTACAGCTCGTCCACCGAGTCGTCGAGCTGGCGCAGCTCGGCCGAGAGCTTGAGGTCGCCGGTGCGGATCACGGTGTACATGCCCGCCAGCATGGCTTCCACCAGGTCGGCCTGGTGCAGGGCCTCGCGCGCCGCGCACGAGATGGCCAGCGACGGCGTGGCCAGCGCCGAGGGGTCGAGGTGGCGCGGGCGCAGCGGGTTCTTGCTGGCCGGGTCGGCGGGCGGCATGAGCCGCGCCATGAGTGAGGCCACCCACTGCGTCATGCCGATGAAGCCCAGGCTGATGACCACGTTGTAGGCCAGGTGGAACAGCACCACGCTGGTGGCGATGTCGCCCAGCCGCGGGTGCGCGTGGCGCAGCCACAGGCCGATGAGCGGCGCCACCAGCGCCACGCCCAGCACCTTGAAGACCATGTTGCCCCAGGTGACCTGGCGCACTTCCACCGAGGCCTTGAGCGTCGTCAGGATGGCCAGCAGGCCGCTGCCCAGGTTGGCGCCCAGCACCAGGCCGAAGGCCACCTCGATGGGCACGACGTGCGCGGCCGCCATGGCCGCGATCAGCAGCACGATGGCCAGGCTCGAATACGAGATGACGGCCAGCGCCGCGCCCACCAGCAGCTCGCCGAACAGGTCGCTGCTGACGCTGCCCAGCAGCGTGCGCACCACGGGCGAGGCCAGCAGCGGCTCGCTGGTCTCCACCACCAGGCGCAGCGCCAGCAGGATCAGCCCCAGGCCGATGAACACGCGCCCGACGCGCCCGGCCGTGGTGTCCTGGCGCGCCATGTACATGACCACGCCGGCGAAGATGAACAGCGGCGAAAGCCACGACAGGTCCGTGGAGAACAGCACCGCCATGAGCGCCGTGCCCACGTCGGCGCCGCGCATCACCGCCAGCGCGGCGGGCAGCGAGATCAGGCCCTGGCCGACGAAGGAGGAGGTCATCAGCGCCGTGGCGGTGCTCGACTGCACCAGCGCGGTGACACCGATGCCGGACAGCGCCGCGCTGAAGCGGTTGCCCATGCTGCGCGCCAGCAGGCTGCGCAGGTTGGCGCCGAACACGCGCAGCACGCCCGTGCGCACCAGTTGCGTACCCCACACCAGGAGGGCAATGGCGGCCAGCAGGTTGAGCAAATGCTTCATGGGCGGTACACGGGTTCGGAGGGGCCGCAGCAGGGGATGCCCCCTCCGCCGCGCAGAACATTGCAGCATACCCCCGAATCGCCCGGTTAGCCCCGTTTGCCCGCTTCAGCCCCGCCGGGGCAGCGCCAGTGCGAGGCTGCCCAGCAGCACTGCCAGCGCGCCCAGCGCCTGTCGCGCCCCCGCGGCCTCGCCCAGCCAGAGTGCCGCCAGCGCCACGGCCGTGAGCGGCGCCACGGCGGTGAAGGCCGCCGCCTCGCTGCCCGCGATGCGCGCGGCGCCCGCGTACCAGAGCAGGAACCCGCCCACCGTGGGCACCAGCGCATACCAGACCACGGCGGCGATGGCCGCGGGCGGCGGCAGCGCGGCCGCGGGCAGTTCGAGCGCCGCGAAGGGCAGGGCGACCAGCAGGCCCAGCCCCGCCATGGCCGTGGCCTGCGCCAGCGGCGGCAGCGGCCGGGCCATGCGCTTGTGCAGCAGGATGAAGGCGCTTTCGCACACCACCGCCGCCAGCACCAGGGGCACGCCGGGCGATGCGGCGAGCGCCCGCCCGTTCCACGCCACGGCCATCACGCCGCCCGTGGCCAGCAGCACCGCGAGCCACAGGCGCGCGCCGGGCCGCTCGCCCAGCACCGCGGCCGAGAACAGCGCCGCCATCGCGGGCAGCGTGCCGATGAGCACGCCCGCGTCCGCCGCCGGCAGGTGCGCCATGCCCGCGACCAGGAAGGCCGTGTAGCCCACGCTGCCCGCCGCCGCCTGCAGCGTGAGCAGCGCGCCCTCGCGGCGTGTGAGCGCGGGCCAGCGCTCGCCGCGCAGCCGGGCCAGCGCCAGCAGCACGGGCAGCGCCAGGGCCAGCCGCAGCGCGGTGGCGAGGAAAGGGGGGATGCTGCCCGCCATGAGCTTGGAGGCGATCACCGTCGATCCGACGGTCGTCATGGCGAGCGCGAGCAGCAGGTATCCGGCAAGGCGTGAAGGCATGGTCAAAAAAACCTCACGCTACGCGGCGGCGCGGCGTGCGTCTTGCACGATCTTGCGCTGCCCGCCCGGGCAGAATGCCGGGCATGGAACGCATGCAGGAACGGTTCGCGGCCCAGGCTACCGGCTGGCCCGGCGTGCTCGCGGTGGAGGCGTCGTCCAGCCGGGCGCTGGGGCGGCACACGCACGACCAGTTCGGCATCGGCGTGGTGCTGCGCGGCGCGCACGATTCGGCCAGCGGGCGCGGCGAGGTGCGCGCGCGGCCGGGCGACCTGATCTCGGTGAACCCGGGTGAGGTGCATGACGGCCGCCCGGTGCGCGGCGAGCCGCGCGCCTGGCGCATGCTCTACCTCGATGCGCCGGTGGTCGCACGCCACGCGGCGCTGCTGGGCCTGTCGCCCGGGGCGGAGTTCCAGCACCCCGTGCTCGGCGCGCGCGGCGCGGCGCAGGCGTTCCTGCGGCTGCATGCGGCGCAGGCGAGCCCCGGTGCGGGCGAGGCGGCCCAGCAGGAATTGCTGGAGGTGCTGGCCGCGCTGTTCGGCGCGCCGCCCGCGCCAGCCGGCGCGTTTTCAGGCGCGGTGCACCGTGCGCGCGAGCGCATCGACGCCGCGCCGCACGAGGGCGCGGCCCTGGGGGAGCTGGCGCATGAGGCGGGCCTGAGCCCCTGGCATTTCCTGCGCGTGTTCAGGGCCCAGACGGGCCTGCCGCCGCATGCCTACCGGCTGCAGCGCCAGTTGCAGCGGGCGCGGCGCGACCTGCTTGCGGGGCGGCCCATCGCGCAGGCGGCGCTGGATGCGGGGTTCCACGACCAGAGCCATTTCACGCGCCACTTCGTGCGCGCCTACGGGCTCACGCCGGGCGCGGTGGCGAGGGCGGTCAGCCCGCCTTCCTGACGCGCAGCAGTTCGTCGATGATGAGGCAGACCGCGCCCACGGTGATGGCGCTGTCGGCCAGGTTGAACGCGGGGAAGTGCCGCCCGCCCAGGTGGAAGTCGAGGAAGTCGACCACGTAGCCGTGCTGCAGCCGGTCCACCACGTTGCCGATGGCGCCGCCCAGGATGCTGGAGAGCGCGAAGGCGAAAAGCCGTTGCCCGGGGTGCTGGCGCAGCTGCCAGACGATGAACAGCGCCGCGACCAGGCCGAATGCCGTGAAGCCCCAGCGCTGCCAGCCCCCGGCATCGGCCAGGAACGAGAACGCGGCGCCCGTGTTGTGCGCGCGCACGATGTTGAAGAAGCCCGTGATGGGGGTGGCGTCGCCCAGCTGGTAGGCGCCCAGGATCAGCGTCTTGGTGAACTGGTCCGCGATGAACAGCACCAGCGCCCAGCCCAGCCAGGGCCACAGGTTGCCGGTGCCGCCCTTGCCCGCGCGCGCCATCATGCGTGCGCGCGGCTTTCGCCGCTGCCGTACAGGTTGCTGGTGCAGCGCCCGCACAGGGTGGGGTGCTGCGCGTCGTGGCCGACGTCGGCGCGGTAGTGCCAGCAGCGCTCACATTTGGCATCGGAACGGGTGCGAACGCTTATCTGGAGCGCGCTGCCAGCTACTAATTCAATAGCGGAAACGATGAACACGAACTTCAGGTCGTCGCCCAGGCTGGCGAGCAGCGCGTGGTCCTCGGGCGCGGCGGCCAGGGTGACGTCGGCCTGCAGCGAGGCGCCGATGCCGCCCGAGGCGCGCACGGCCTCGATTTCCTTGTTCACCACGTCGCGGATGGCGCGGATGCGCTGCCACTTGGCCATCAGCCCTTCGTCGGCGTGGGCGATGGTGCCGTAGGTCTCGGTGAAGATCGATGCCGAGCTGCCGAACACCTTCCAGGCCTCTTCCGCCGTGAACGACAGGAAGGGTGCCATCCAGCGCAGCATGGCGTGTGTGATCTGGTGCAGCGCGGTCTGCGCACTGCGCCGCGCCAGGCTGCGGGGCGCGGTGGTGTAGAGGCGGTCCTTGAGCACGTCGAGGTAGAAGCCGCCCAGGTCTTCCGAGCAGAACAGCTGCAGCTTGGCGACCACGGGGTGGAACTCATACACCTTGTAGTGCGCCAGCAGCTCCTCCTGGAACTGCGCCGCGCGCGTCAGCGCCCAGCGATCGATCTCCAGCATTTCGCCGAACGGCACGGCGTCGCGGGCCGGGTCGAAGTCGCTCACGTTGGCCAGCAGGAAGCGCAGCGTGTTGCGGATGCGGCGGTAGGCGTCCACCACGCGCGCCAGGATCTTGTCGTCGATGGCGAGGTCGCCCGAGTAGTCGGTGGCCGCCACCCACAGGCGGATGATCTCGGCGCCGAGCTTGCCGCTGACCTCCTGCGGCGAGACGGTGTTGCCCAGCGACTTGCTCATCTTCTTGCCCTGGCCGTCCACCGTGAAGCCGTGCGTGAGCAGCCCGCGGTAGGGCGCGCGGCCGAAAATGGCCGAGGCCAGCAGTAGCGATGAATGGAACCAGCCGCGGTGTTGGTCGTGGCCTTCGAGGTACAGGTCGGCCTCGGGGCCTTCGTCGTGGTGCATGCCGGCGTGCGTGCCGCGCAGCACATGCCAGAAGGTGGAGCCGGAGTCGAACCACACTTCGAGGATGTCGGTGCTCTTGGTGTAGTGCGCCGCGTCCTCGGCGCCCAGGACGTCGGCGGCGCCCACGCGGCTCCAGGCCTCGATGCCGCCCTGCTCGACGATGGATGCGGCCTGGTCGATGATTTCCATGGTGCGCGGGTGCAGCGCGCCCGTGTCCACGTGCAGGAAGAAGGGCAGGGGCACGCCCCAGCTGCGCTGGCGCGAGATGCACCAGTCGGGCCGCCCGGCGATCATGTCGCGCAGGCGCGCCTTGCCGTTCTCGGGGTAGAAGCGGGTGTGCTCGATGGCCTCCAGGGCGATCTGGCGCAGCGTCTTGGCGGGCTTCTGCGCCGGGTCGGTGAACACGCCCTCGCCCTCGTCCATGCGCACGAACCACTGCGCGGCGGCGCGGTAGATCACCGGGCTCTTGTGGCGCCAGCAGTGCGGGTAGCTGTGGGTGATGGTGGTGGTGTCGAGCAGGCGCCCGGCCACCTTCAGCGCGTCCAGGATCACCGGCACGGCCTTCCAGATGTGCTGGCCGCCGAACAGCGGCAGCTCGGGCGCGTACACGCCGTTGCCCTGCACCGGGTTCAGGATGTCCTGGTAGTCCATGCCGTTGGCGACGCAGCTGTTGAAGTCGTCCACGCCATAGGCCGGCGCCGAGTGCACGATACCCGTGCCGTCCTCGGCCGTGGCGTAGTCGGCCAGGTAGACCGGCGAGATGCGGTCGTAGCCCTTGTCCATGGCGCCAAGCGGGTGCTGGAAGGGCATGTGGTCGAGCTTTTCGCCCAGCGCGGTGGCAAGCACCCGGCCTTCGAGCTGCCAGCGCGCCAGGCACTTCTCCACCAGGGCCGAGGCCACGATCAGCAGGCCGCGCGGCGTGTCCACCAGGCTGTATTCGAGTTCGGGGTTGACGTTGAGCGCCTGGTTGGCGGGAATCGTCCAGGCCGTGGTGGTCCAGATGACGATGAAGGCGTCCTTGTCCAGCCGCTCCAGGCCGAAGGCCGCCGCCAGCCGCGCCGGGTCGGCGGCGGGGAACATCACGTCCAGCGTCTGGCTCTGCTTGTCCTGGTACTCGATCTCGAACTCGGCCAGCGACGAGGCGCAGTCGAAGCACCAGTACACCGGCTTGAGGCCCCGGTAGACGAAGCCGCGCTCCATCACCTTCTTGAGTGCGCGCAACTGGCCGGCCTCGCTGGCGAAGTTCATGGTCTTGTACGGGTTGTCCCACTCGCCGAGCACGCCCAGGCGCTGGAAGTCCACCAGCTGCTGCGCGATCTGCTCGGTGGCGAAGGCGCGGCCGCGCGCCTGCATTTCGTCGCGCGGCAGGTTGCGGCCGTGCTTTTTCTCGATGGCGTTCTCGATCGGCAGGCCGTGGCAGTCCCAGCCCGGGGTGTAGAGCGCGTCGAAGCCTTCGAGCTGGCGCGCCTTGACGATCATGTCCTTGAGGATCTTGTTCACCGCGTGGCCGATGTGGATCTGGCCGTTCGCATACGGCGGGCCGTCGTGCAGGATGAACTTGGGCGCGCCGCGCCGCGCGGCGCGCAACTGCTTGTAGACGCCTTGCTCGTTCCATTCCTTGACCCAGCCCGGCTCGCGCTTGGGTAGGTCGCCGCGCATGGGGAAGGGGGTGTCGGGCATGTTCAGCGTGGCGCGGTAGGCGCTCGCGGGGGCGTTCTTGGGGCTGGATTCGGACATGGGGAAACCTTCAAAGGGGGGCGCCCGGGCGACCGTGCCCGAGCCGAGGCTGCATGCGTGCGTGCGCAGGGAATGGCAAAAAAAAGGGGCGGCGCCTGCCCCGTCAAATTCGGTCGCGCGTGGTCTGGCGGCGGGTGTCGGTGTAGCTGGGGGCGTGGAGCGTGGCGAACCAGGCGCGCGCGTCCTCGCAATCCTGGGCGATGCCTTGGGTGAGCGCCGCGAGGCTGTCGTACTTCAGCTCGTCGTGCAGTTTGTGCAGCAGTTCCACGCGGATGATTTTACCGTAGCCCCCCTGTGCGCCCAGGTGGGCCGGCCAGTCGAGGCAGTGCGTCTCCAGCAGCACGCGGCCGCCGTTCACATCCTGTGGGTCGAGCGAGGGGCGCACCCCCAGGTTGGCCACGCCGCGCAGCGGCGCGTCGGCCAGGCCATGCACCAGCACGGCGAAGATGCCGCTGGCCGCGCTTTTCCAGTGCGCAAAGCGCAGGTTCAGCGTGCGAAAGCCATCGCCTGCGCCCGGGCGCGACTCGGCCAGCTGGCGGCCCAGCTTGCGCCCATGCACCACGTGGCCGCTGATGCTGTAGGGCCGGCCCAGCAGCCGCGCGGCGGCCTGCATGTCGCCGCGCTCCAGTGCGTCGCGCACCGCCGTGCTCGATACGCGCAGGCCGTGCACCTCGTAGCTGTTCATGCGCGCCACGTCGAACCCCTGGGCCTGCCCTGCGGCGTCGAGCAGCGCGTAGCCGCCCGCGCGCTGCGCGCCGAAGCGGAAGTCGTCGCCCACCAGCACATAGCGCGCGCCCAGGCCGCGCAACACCACGTCGTCGATGAAAGCCTGCGCGCTCAGTCCGGCGAAGGCGGCGTTGAACGGCTGCACCACCACCTGCTGCACGCCGCAGCGCTCCAGCTCCGCCAGCTTGTCGCGCAGCGTGCCGATGCGCGCCGGCGCCAGCGCGGGGCGTTTGTGCGCTTGCGCGAAATAGTCGCGCGGGTGCGGCTCGAACGTCAGCACGCAACTGGGCACGCCGCGCAGTGAGGCTTCGTTGTTGAGCAGGGCCAGCATGGCCTGGTGGCCACGGTGGACGCCGTCGAAGTTGCCGATGGTCAGCGCGCAGGCGCTGGCCAGGCCCGGCCGGTGAAAGCCACGGAAGATCTTCATGCTTTTATTTTGATAGCGGCTGGCGCAGTTCCATCAAGCGCAAAACGCCAATTTGTCATGGAATCAGAGTATATTGCGCAAGGCATATTCCATTCCCAGTACCCTTGCAGGAGGCGTGTGGTGAAGGTCTTGAAGCTGTCGGCCCAGGGGCTGCCCCAATCGTGGATTTCGCTGGAACAGGCGGTGCTGCACTACGCCGCCGATGAGGTGCGCTGGGAGTCCGGCGGGCAGATCGCGCTGTTCCGCGGCGGCCACAACGCCTGCACCGGCATGCAGTCGCAGATCGCGGTCAACAGCATCATCGGCACCAAGGGCGTGCCGGCCATCAACCCCTTCGACCTGCGGCCCGCGCTCACCAACAGCAAGCTGTTCGTGCGCGACCGCAGCGTGTGCGCCTACTGCGGCGGCCACTTCCATGAGGGCGAACTGACGCGTGAGCACATCATTCCCCAGGCGCGCAAGGGGGCGGACCACTGGATGAACGTGGTCACCGCCTGCCGGCCCTGCAACCACCGCAAGGGGCCGCGCACGCCGGAACAGGCGCACATGCCGCTGCTGTATGCGCCCTACGTGCCCAGCCTGTGGGAAGACTTCATCCTGCGCAACCGGCGCATCCTGGCCGATCAGATGGAGTTCCTGATGGCGCATGTGCCCAGGCCGTCGCGGCTGCTCAGCTGACGCAGGAGCCGCAACGAAAAAACGCGGCCGGGGCCGCGTTCTTGGCTCGATAGGGCGGAAAAAGGTCAGGCCGCCGCCTTGCGCGCCATCACCAGGAAGCCCTGCACCGGCTGGCCTGCCTCGTGGCGTATCACCACGTCGTCGACCTGCACGTTCTCGAAACCCGCCTGCCTGCACAGCTGCTGCACGTGGCTGCGCTTGTGGGCGTAGCGGCCGCTGTCCTGCAGCACCAGGTCGGGCCCGTCTTCCGGCGCGGTTTCGCAGGAAAAATAGAAATCGCCAGCGGACAGCAGGATGCGGTGGGCATCGGGAATGGCCTCTGCAATATCGCCTACGTAGACGAACACATCCAATGCGGTGATGACTTCGTAGATCGACGCCGGTGTTTCACGCAAGGCATCGAGCAGGTTGACGGTGTGGAAACGGTCATACACGTCGTGGCGCGCCGCCTGTTCGATCATCTTGGACGACAGCTCCACGCCGATCAGAAAGCCATCGAGCCTGCCCAGGCAGGCGCCGAGCAGGCCCGTGCCGCAGCCCAGATCCAGGACATTGAGATTCCGCTCGGGGAATCTCTCAAGGATCTTGTCGGCCACAACGCGAGGGAGGCGGTATCCGAGTTCCGTGACCAGGTGCTTGTCAAAACTCTCTGCCATGTTGTCGAACAGCTGGCGGTTCATCTCCAGCGGCTGGTGCGGCGGCGTGACGCCGTGGGCCAGGGCGTTGTAGTAGGCGTAGATGGAGTCGCCCGGCGCCAGCTCCAGCAGCTTCATCGTGTCCGCGATCGCCTGGGCGGGCTTGCCGGTGGCTAGCAAGGTCTTGACCCGGCCGAGCAAGGCATGCTCGTCCTTGTCGTTCTGCGCTGCCAGGCTGCTCCACTCCTGCAGCGCTTCCTCGTACCGGCCCAGGTTGTGCAGATCCTGTGCCAGCAGGCGGCGCAGCTGCACATCGCCGGGCACCAGCTCCAGGCCGCGGCGCAGGTGCTTCAGCGCCATTTCGGCATGGCCCGCGCGGTGTGCGATGTCCACCACGCCGGCCAGCACCATCAGGTTCTTCGGCTCCAGTGCGGCCACCTTCTCAGCCGTTTCCACGGCCTCCGGGAACTGGTTCTGGCGCGCCAGCAGCAGCGCCAGCTCCAGCAGCCCGGGGCCCCAGCCGGGCGACATGGCCACGCACTTGCGCAGCGCCTCGAAGGCGCCCTTGATGTTGCCCGACTTCTCCGCCATCAGGCCGGCCAGCATGAAGATGCGCGCGTCACCGGGCAGGATGCGCTGCGCTTGGTTCAGCGTCTGCGCGGCTTCGCGCAATGCGCCCTCTGCAATCTGGGTGCGGGCGGTTTCGAGGTATTTGCGGATGGGATCGGCGTGGACGGCAGTGGCGCTCATGGACGGCTGGATAGGGAGGGGCAAACCAGCCATTATCCGGGATTCGCCGTGGCGCCATCGCGGCCTTCGTGGCCATCGCGCAGCGGCGGCAGCACCAGCGTGAAGCAGGTGCCTTGTCCGGGCGTCGAATCCACCCGCACGTCGCCGCCATGCAGCTGCGCCACGCGGCGCGCCACCCACAGGCCCAGGCCGAAGCCCCGTGTCTGGTCCGCGCGGCGGCCGCGCTCGAAGCGCTCGAAGATGCGCTGGACTTCCTCGGGCGCGAGGCCTGGTCCTTCGTCTGCCACCGACAGCTCCAGGGCGCCGCCCGATCCCATACGCGCCGCCACCGCGATGTCGCCCGCCTTGGCGTGCTTGACGGCGTTGTCCACCAGGTTGGACAGCGCGATGTGCACCAGCGTGGTATCGCAGGACCAGGTGGCGGGGGCCTCCTGCGTCAGCAGGCGCAGGCGGTGGCGGCGCGACCAGTGCACGAGCTGGGCGGCGTCGTCCACCAGTTCCGGCACCGCAGCCTGGCCGGGATGCAGCTTGAAGCCGGGCGCGTCAAGGCGGTCGTTCACCAGGCAGTTTTCCACCAGCGCCGTGAGGCGCCGGCACGCGCGCCGGATCTGCGCCGCGCGCTCGACCTGGGGGCCTATCTCGGGCGATGGGAATGACCACTGCTCGGTGGCCGCGCTGTCGATCACCGTGAGGGGCGTGCGGAACTCGTGGTTCACCATATTGAAGAACTGGCGCTGTTCCAGGCGTATCTCGCGTTCGCTGTGCAGCGCTGCCTGCAGGGCGTTCTGGGTGTGCAGCAATTCCTCCGTGCGCTGGCGCACCCTTTCCTCGAGCGATTGCTCGGAGCGCTCCAGCGACTCTACCAGCTGGCGCTGCCGCACCACCGATGCGCGGAACTGCTGCACCAGGCGCAGTCCCACGGCCACCGCGAGCACGATGTTGAGCAGCAGCGCCATGAGCTGCCAGTAGGTGCTCGTGTGGACGGCGGCGGGCATGAACCCCATGGCCGCGAGGGTCACGTAGCCGCCCATCAGCGCATAGGTGGTGTAGGGCACCATCAGCAGGATGCCCACCGTCGAGGGCCCGTCGCGGCGCATGTCGGTCCAGCCCACCCAGGTTGCCAGCGTGCTGGAAATCCAGGGAACGGCGATGGCGAATGCCGCGAACGTCGTGTACCAGCCCAGCGCGATGCTGGCGATGGCCGCCAGCGACGCCAGGGCCATGGCGGCCAGCACCTTGTCCACCCGCCGCCAGCGCGTGCCGCGCGTCAGGACTTCGCGCACCTGCCAGGCCGAAGCCGCGGGCAGCAGGAAAACGCCCACGCTCACCAGCCTGTCGCTCCAGTGCGACCACGCCTCGGGCAGCCAGAGCAGCGCATAGCCCTGCACGTTGACGCTGTGCATGAACGCCATCGCGGAAAACGCCGTCATGGCGGTGAGTGCCGGAATGCGCAGCGCCAGCGCGGCCCCGCCCAGCAGCAGGGCCAGCAGCAGGTTGATGCCCAGGTGCGCCCCTGCAGCCCATTCCACGCTGGCCAGGTGCGCGATCAGCTCGGTGTTGCGCTGCACCACGGCATACGCGTGGGAGGCGCTCGTGGTCTGTACGCGCAGGATCAGCGGCTGCCCCTCGGTGAGGGGAAACAGCAGTTGCCGCGTGCGCACCCGCTGCGCCACGGGCACGGTGTCGCCGCTGTCGCGCCCCTGCCATGCAGCGCCTTCGCCGCTGGGCTGGTACAGCGTGACCTTGTCCAGGTAGGCTGGGGTGACCTCCAGCCACAGCGGGTCGTCCGGGTCGCCCGCAACCGGCGGCGCACTGGCGCGCAGCCAGTACACGCTGTGGCTGTAGCCCTGGTTCAGGGGGCCGTGCAGCGGCGTGAAGGCGGCATCGGGCAGGCCAGCCACCTCGTCCACCGTGAGGCGGCCGGAAGGGTCTTCCAGCAACTGAACCGGATGGTCAACGCCCAGGCGCACGCCGGCTGCCGGGGGCCACAGCAGCGCGGGGCTGAAGATGCACAGCGCCACCAGCCCCAGGGATGCCGCGAGCCAGCAGATGAAACCGAGGACCGTCGTGCGGCCGAGCTGATCGTGGGGCATGGTCAAGCAAAAAATATAGCGCCCGGCGCTTGCTGCAAAAGGCTTAGTGCCTGGTTTCTACCTTTTTTATGCCACCTTGCCCAGTTCCCGTGGAGCAGGCTGCAGGCGTGTATCGCAGACCGGGAGCCGTCGGTGCAGGTGGCCCGGGCCAAGCATTCCGATGGTGCGAATTGATGCGATGGCCGTGTGCTCTCCCTCCAGGCCAGAGGCGTTGCCCGGGCACAACGCCCTTGCGTGCAGCGCCGTCTATCCACGGGTGCGCACGCCGTCGTTCTCGCCGCTGAATCCCTTCGAAAAGTGACCGCCATCAAGAGCCATGGAGGGAAATGGGGTTTTGCATGTCAACAAATGTTAATTCACTGCGAATGTGAGTTTTAGTGAGTGTTTGTGTATGACGGGCGAAAGGCATGTCAATGAACAATCTGACCGTCATTGATTTTCACCATGCAACAAGCCCCCATACCCATCCCAGACATTGCCGTGGTCGAGGACGACGAAGACATTCGCACCAACGTCTGCCGCTTTCTGGAAAAGACCGGCATGCGGCCATGGGGGGCCGAATCCGCTGAAGACTTCTACGTGCGCCTGCTGACCGAGCGTGCCGACCTGGTCGTCGTCGATCTGGGCCTGCCTGGGGAGGGCGGGCTGAGCCTGGTGCGCCGCCTGGCCGGCCAGGGCGTGCCCGTGATCGTGCTCACCGCCTGGGGCGACCTGGAAAGCCGCATCGCCGGGCTTGATGCCGGTGCCCTGCAGTACTTCGTCAAGCCCACCGACATGCATGAGCTGGTGGCCGGCATTCGCTCGCAGTTGCGCCGGGCCGAAGTCCGCCAGCCCGCGCCGGAGGGCATCGCCACGCCCTGGCGCCTGGATGCTGCAGGCGCCCAACTGGTGGCCCCCAACCTGCGCACCGTGGGGCTTACCACCCGCGAGCTGGAACTGATGAGCCACCTGATTGCCGCGCAGGGCGCCCTGGTCACCAAGCAGGCGCTGGTGGATGCCATGGGCGCCGGCGACCTGGAGGGTGGCTTCCACCGCATCGAATCGCAGCTGACCCGGCTGCGCCGCAAGGTGCAGGAGGGCACCGGCATGGGGCTGCCGGTGCGTGCCGTGTTCGGCAAGGGGCTGGTGTTCGTGCCATGAGGAGCCCTGTGCCGCGTGGCGCCATCACCGTTTTTCGCCGCTGCCGCAAGGCAGCGGCTGTTTTCGTTTTTGTATCGACCAAGGAAGAGAAGGAGCAGCGATGACTATTGCCAATGTTTGGCGGTCACTCCAGGGCCAGGCCCGGAGGTGGTTGCCACCCAAGGGGGGCTCGGACCCCGCGTCGGGAGGAGGCGCACACCGCGCCAAGGTGGCGGCCTTGCTGGCCGTGTCGCTGTTCGGGGCGCAGCAGGCGGCGGCTGCCGATCCCTGGCCGGAGCCGGTCTGCAAGCTGAAGAATTACGACATCATCACCAGCACATTCCACCAGTCCGTCGCGCAGATGAACGACGGTGGCTGGAAGGTGTGGGGTGAAGCGGGCAATCCGGCGAATGCTAGTGCCGTCGCACCGCCAGTAGATATTGTCTTGCCTGTTGACGGCAATGGCCAAACACCCAAGGCGCTGCTGGTGACGGCAGGTAGCAACAGCAGCAATAACGTGCAAGACGTAGTGCTTGGCAACGATGGCAATTTCTACGCATGGGGTAAGAACGGTACCGTACTGCCTACCACCTATACCGGCGGCAATACAAATACGGTGAATCTGTTCAAGACGGGCCTTCTATTACCTTCGGGCGTCAGTGCTGGTGATGTCGAGATGCTGACGGCTGGCTATCACATCCTGGCCCTTGTCACCAAACAAGGTGCAGCCTATATTCTGTCCAATGGCGCCGATGCTGCATTGTCAGCCAATGGTGGTACGACCACCACGGCATGGAGCCGTGTGCAGACTGCCGCAGGTGTGAATCTTGATAACGTCATTGCCGTGCGAGTTTTTGTGGGCACCAACAATAACGGTGGCGCAGCGATTGCATTGACCAAGGAGAGCAATGGCACACGCAAGCTCTACACCTGGGGCAACAATTCCCGGGTGGTCGGTGGCGGCTCTGCCACTACCAGCCACAGCTACGCGACGGAGCTGGCGCAGCCCACAGTGGGTGCAGGCATGCTGCCCAAAATGATTGGTGTGACAGGACGGGGCAATCAGGCTACCTCGCAGTCAAGCTTCTACGTTCTATACACCACGGATCCTGATAATGTGAATTCCACAGGCACCATGTATGCCATGGGGCGGAATGACGAACGCCAACTCGGCGACTTCACGACCACCAGCCGCAATGCCTGGGCGCCAGTGCAAAAGCCCACTGCGGGGTTCAATGCAACGACGGGTCTTTGGAACGGTACGACGCATGCGGACTTCACCGATGTGCGCATGTTCAGCGTACAAGAGCATGATTACGGTAGTTCTTCCACGGGCTCTGCGGCTCTGATCGTTGACAATGGCGATGTATGGACTTGGGGCAGCAACAGCGGAGCCATGATCGGTGGAAAGGCCGACTCAGCCCAAATGCCAGCGGCCTATGCTGCTGAAGGTACCGATGCGCTTGATCCGGCCATTCGAGGCTATTTGATGGCCTCGAAAGGAAGCAGCAACGTTAAGGCCCGCTACATCGAGTTGGGGGGGCACACAACGGCTTTCCTGCCTGCCAAAAAGCCCCAGTACTGTTACGTGGGCCACAAAATCAATGGCAGCATGGGAGACAACACTACGGATCCTGCCGAAACCAACAAATGGCAGTTCCAGTGCGAAGGCACGGCCGCCATCATGCTGTGCGGCTCCGATGCGCTGATCGCCACGAACGACACCTATACCCCCATTCCCGTGCCGGATGTGCCGGTGGTGGTGGGTAACGCCTACGACAACGACGAATGGCAAGGCGATGTCGCTACCACCAGGATCGTTACCGATGGTGATACAACCACTTCCAAGGGCATCGTCGGCCAAGTCCTGACGCCTGCCACACCCATCAACTATGGGCCCGTGCCGTATCTGGATACCGTTACAGGCAAGGTCATTGTTCCGCCTGGTACGAATCCGGGCGATTACGAGATCAAGTACCGCATCAAGGACAACCAGTTTGGTGACACCATTTATGCGGATGCGACCATCAAGCTGACTGTCTCCGGCATCAAGGCCATTCCCGATACGGCAACGACCACGCCGGGCACGCCCGTCACGACCAACGTGATCAGCAACGACACGCACCCTGCCGATGACCCGCTGAATCCAGAGGTGGAACTCGTCGGCCAGCCGCCCAATGGCACCGTCGTCTGCAATAGCCCTGCCAACGGGCAATGTACTTACACGCCGAAGCCCGGCTTCAAGGGCACCGACACCTATACCTATAAGGTGTGCCTGGCTGCGCCCAAGGCGAACCAGTGCGACACCACCACCGTGACGGTGGCCGTGGGCGAACCGCCTGCCATTGCCGCGTACCCGGATGCCGACGCCACCACGGTGAACGTGCCAGTGACGACCTCGGTGCTGGCCAACGACATCGCCGTGGGTGGCACCATCGACCCGGCCAGCGTTCAGCTGGTGGGCACGCCCACTGGTCCCGGAACGGCCACGGTGAATTGCTCCAATGGCTATTGCACGCTGACTTCCTCCACCCCCGGCACCTACAGCTACACCTACAAGGTGTGCATGGCCAACCCGAACCAGGCCACCTGCACCACCTCCACGGTGCAGGTGCTGGTGACCGTGAGCGCGGGCACCCCCGGCATCACGGCCGCACCGGACTTCGATGCCACGCCGAAGAACACGCCCGTGACCACGACCGTGCTCTACAACGACAAGGCCGTGGGCGGTGCGATCAACCCTGGCAGCGTCAGCGTGACGGGTGGCCCGGGCCATGGCGGCACGTCGGTGGATCCCTCGACAGGCAAGATCACCTACACGCCTGCCGCCGACTTCGTCGGCACGGATACCTATACCTACCAAGTGTGCCTGGCCAATCCGAACCAAGCGACCTGCACCACCACCACGGTGACGGTGAAGGTGGGTGATCCGGCGATTACTGCCCAAAACGACAGCACCCAGGTGCCCCCTGGCGCCACTTCGGTGACAACCCCGGTGCTGAACAACGATACCCCGGTGGGCGGTGAACTGGACCCGACCAGCGTCACCATCATCACTCCGCCTGGCAAGGGCATGGCTGTGCCGAACCCGGATGGGACCGTGACCTATACCCCTGGTGGCGGCTTCGACGGCACGGATGAGTACACCTACCAAGTGTGCTTGAAGAACCCCAAGGAGGCATGTTCGACGGCGAAGGTTTCGATCACCGATGCCAAGCCCGACGTGTTTGCCCTGATCCAGATGCCCGAAAAGGCCAACCCGGGCACCCAGGTGACGGCGTTGCTGACCTTCGGCAACCAGGGCCAGCAGCCTGCCGGCGAGGTGACCTACAAGGTGACGGGCCTGCCCCAGGGCCTGGGCACGGTGGACTGCACCGGCGCCACCTGCACCTACGACAGCGCCACGCAGACGGTGACCATCACCGGCCTGCCCACCACGCTGGCGTCCGCTCAGACCCAGGAGGTGCAACTGCGCTGGACGGTGCCTGCGGATGCCGCCGATGCGGCCTCCTATACGCTGACGGCCAAGATCGCCACCACCACGGCGGGCAATCCCACCGGCAACGACCAGGACTCGGCAGCATTGACGGTGCAAAAAGCGCCCGCGCTGACGACGACCGAAGTCACCACGACTGTGCAGGTACCCCCTACCGCCGAAACGGGCAAGCCCGTGAACGGCACGGTGAAGTACCTGAACACCGGCAGCGTGGATGCCACCGGCATGACCTACAAGGTGCAACTGTCCACGGGTACGCCGGTGGTCAAGTACAAGGGCGTGGCCTGCACGGTGGACCCGGGCACGGGGGCGCTGAGCGGCTGCGGCCTGCCGGCCACGCTGGGCAAGGGTGAAAGCCTGGAACTGGACGTGGTCTATACCGCGCCCACGGCCGGCGACACGCTGACGCTGACCAGCACCGTGGCGGCCAGCAACGACACCGACATGACCAACAACCAGGCCTCTGGCCCCACCAAGGCGCTGCCTGCGATGCCCGCGCCCACGCCTGACGTGACCGTGTCGGTGGCCCCGCCGCCCACGGCGGTGCCCGGCGCTATGGTGGAAGTGCCCGTGACTTTCGAGAACCTGGGCCCGGCCACCGCGGAAGACGTGGTCTACAAGGTGACGCTGCCTTCGAGCCTGACGGACGTGTCGTGCACGCCCGCGACGTGTACCTACAACCCGGCCACGGGTGAGGTGACGGTGGCTGGCCTGCCCCCGACGCTGCCTCCAGGCGGCAAGACCAAGCTGACGCTGACCTACAAGGCGCCCAGCAGCGGCAAGGTGAAAACCAAAGCCCGTGTGGACACCGAGGGCGAGCCCGATGCCAACAAGCCCAACAACACGGCCGAGGCGGAAACCCGCATCGTGGTGCCGGGCAACCTGACGGTGACCAAGACCGTGTACGAAGACACGACTCCTGGCAAGACCGACACGGGCGGCTCGTGCGGCAACCCCGCCATTGCCAAGTCCGAGCTGCTGATCGTGGAGAAGAACCCCACGGCGCACACCCTGGTCTGGTGCTTCGAGGTGAAGAACAACGGCACCGAGTACCTGGGCACGCCAGCGTGGGACGACCCGAAGCTGCCGGCAGGCACCGTGTTCACGCCCAAGGCGGGTACGACCCTGCCGCTGGCGCCTGGCGCCACGGGCACCTGGTACGCCAAGTCGGTGCATGACAAGAGCGTGCTGAACACCGCGATGCTGACCATGCCCGTGACCGACGGCGGCGGCACGCCCGTTCCGGATACGCCCCCCGCGACCGGCACCACGACCAGCACGACCACCTTCGGCATGATCTACGACCCGCCGTTCGGCGTGAAAGTGGGCAACGTGAACGGCACCAACACGATCCGCTGGACCATGGTGTGGGTGAACGACAACGTGGTGCCCGCCAGCAACGTGACCGTGTCCGACGAGGTCAAGGCGCCCATGACGTACCTCAACGACGGTACGCTGGCGTGCGTCCCCGAAGGGACGACGACGGTGGTGTCGTGCACCTACGACGCGGCCACCAAGCGGGTGATCGCGGTGGCGAACTTCGGCGCGGACTTCGGGGAAACCGTAGCCACGGCGAAGAACCGCCTGTTCATTGCCTTCAACGTGTCGATTCCCGCAGGCGGGAGCAGCTACGAGAACCAGGGCGATGCATCGTGGACGCCGCCGGGCGCGCTGCCTGGCGATCCGCCCCTGACGAGCAAGACCACCTATGTCCCGGGGGTGAGCATCACCCCGGTGACGCCGGGTGGCGGCGTGCCCACGGTCACGGTGCCGCCGGGTGCTGGTGGACATCCGGCGGATCCGGGCGCCGTGGCCCCGACGCCGGTGGCGCCTCCGGCTCCGGCGCCCACGACGCCGAAGTCGATCCCGGTCGATAACCCGCTGGCACTGCTGGTGGCCGCACTGGGCATCATGGGCCTGATGGCCCGCCAGGGCCGCCGGGCCCGGCGCTAAGCCTTCGTCGCAGGCCATGAGAATGGCCTGCCGATGAGAAGAAAAAGCCAGCGATGCAGAGTGCATCGCTGGCTTTTTTTATGGTTTTTTTGTGGTATGTCTGCGGCGTGCCATATGCGAGAATCGACATCTATGCATGTGTTTTTGAAGCGATCATGAGAAAAGACACACTGGCCCGCGAGCAAGCCATCAAGGCGCTCGCCTCCCAAGGAATGGGCGCTACTTTGCTTCGGGGTGTCGTGACGCTGACCAGGTGGAGGTTCCAGCACGGGGTAATCCAGCCTTCCCCGAAGCCTGTTTTCAAGATTCCCCCGAGCCAGACGACAAACACCATCCGGAAATCCAGGGTCATTCCGGGAAAATGGGTTTCGATGAGAACCTCCGAATATGTGGCGGAGCAAATGGCGTCGGATGCCGTCAGTGCCGCAGCCGAAATCGAATATGCGGTGAGGGCGCTGGTGAATTCGATTGCCGACGGCTTGCGGGAGGAGGGGCTTGAATCGTTTGAGCTGGCGGCAGGGGGCCAGTTTCATGAGGGCGTTGTGCGGGCGATTCTTTTCCGGCTTCCGGTGCGGTTCTATGCAGAGATTTTTTTCATCAACTCCATGTACCGGGATTTTGTAAAGGCCGTTGCGGCCGGGAGGATCACGCATCCGGAGTGGCATTTATCGGTGAATGCGGCAGGCCACATCACGGTGGCGCTTGCCAAGGATGCCGGCCATGGCGGTTGAGGAGAGCGCGTGGAAGAAAGCGAAGGCGATACCGCTCCCGGGACCGATGAAGGGGTGACTTTCCGGCTGTGCCATATCTCCGACCTGCATTTCAGCACCGTGATGGACCGTTTGAATGGCCTGGAGGTGGCCGACACGGCGCGTGCACGGAGTGGCTGGGTCATGTCGCAGTTGCTCAAGGGGAACCCGTACAAGCCGTCCTACCCGTCGACGTTCAGGGTCGATGTGGCCTTGAAGCTGCTGCGTGCGCTGGCGGACGAGCAGAAGCGGGGGCATGCCGATGGCCTGATCGTGACGGGCGACCTGGCGACGACCGGGCTTGATGCCGATTTGCTGACGGCGAAGAATTATTTCAGTGGCGATGTGCCGCCGCAGTGGCTGCCAGTGGGGAAATGTCCTTCCTTGCTGGACGGGGATGGTGTGGTGATTACCTTGCCCGGCAACCATGATCGCTACGAGGGCGTGGCCCTGATGCCGGGAGGTCGGCGTTTTGAGCAGCATTTCGGACGTTCATGGGATTTCGACCGGGGGAACGCCTGCGATCCGTATGCGGTGACAGGGCCGTCTCGCGTGCGGACTTGTGTCCTGGAGAAAAAGGACCAGAAGACGCGCCTTGGGATCGTACTGGCTGATTTTTCTCTGGACAGCGCCCATGCGGCGCGGGGGCCGTTGGGCTGGGTGGGCCAGGGCGCCGCGTCCTGCATCGAGGAGCTTTGCAGCGCCACGCAGGTGCTGCGCAGCCAGGCGCAGGAGGAGGGGCTGGATATGGCCGTCCTCTGGGCTGTGCACTTCCCCCCGTTTTTCCCTGGGCTTGACAGCAATTTGCAGCTCATCGGGGAGCGCGGGTTCGCCGCTGCGGCGCAGCAGGCGGGCATTCCCCTGATATTGGCCGGGCACACCCACCAGGCGCTGCGGTATGAGCTTGGCGGGGCGAATCCGGTTTCCGTGCTCTGCTGCGGTTCTTCGGCCGGCAGGGGCCGGGATGAGGTGCATTCCTATACCAGGATCGCGCTGGATGTGGGTCAGGGCGGGAAACTGCTGGCCCTGCGGGCTGAGCAGATGAAGTGGGACATCGAGGCGCTGGCCTTCGTGGGCACGGGGGCGTATCCGGCGCACCCGTAGGCTGCATGCATCTTGAGTGCATGCCTTTCAGGTGTTGGTTTGCGCTACTTTTTTAATAGCTGCTAACGATTGTCAGGCAACGGTTTTCGGCTGTTTTTCTCCATCTCCCGCAACAAGCTGCGCACGCACCACCTTGCGTGCGCAGCCGCAGTCTGCTCCTTACCGCCGCCCGCCCAGCAGGCTGGCGCCGAGCTTGAGCAGGTCGCCCGCGTCGAGCTTGCCGTCGCCGTTCTGGTCCAGCAGGCTGCCCAGCAGCCCGCCGCCCAGGCCGCCCTGCTGCCGTACGTGCGCGTGTTCCTGTCCCAGCGTCTGGCCCAGGGCGGAGGCGTCCATGTTGCCGGCCTTCACGCGGTTGGCCAGGTAGGCCATGACCATCGGGGCGAGCATGGCCAGCAGTTGGCCCGCGCCGTTGCCCAGCCCGGTGGCCTGGCCGAGCTGGCTTTCGGCCTGCTGGCGGTTGCCGCCCAGGATGTGCCCCAGGATGGCCGCGCCGTCGCCCAGGCCGCCACCCAGGCCGCCGCCTGCACCCCGGCCTGGCGCGGCGCCTGCGCCGCCCAGCACGGCACCGAGCAGATCGCCCAGTCCGCCCAGCCCTTGCGGCGTGGCCTGGCCGTGGTCGCGTTCCAGGGCGTTGAACGGCGCCGCGGCGCCTTGCGGCTGGGCGGCGTTCTGGCCCAGCGCGCCCAGCAGCAGCGGCAGCGCGGCGCCAACGGCGGACTGGATCTGCTGGCTGTTGGCGCCCAGTTGCTGCGCCATTTGCTGCATGGGGGCGCCCTGGAGCTGGGCCATCAGCTCATCGGCCATGGATTGCGGTGCGGTCATCGGCGTGTCCTCTTGCGGCGGCGCGCCAACGTGCCGGGGCACCGTGCCCCGCCGCCGCGCCGGATGGTGCAGTATGCATGCGCGGGCGGCGCCGCATGCCTGGGGGCGGGGGGATGGGTGACAGTTCTTCACATTGCCGCCCGCAGGCATTGACGAGCCGTTATGCTGCCGCATGTGTTTGTTTGTATGAAGGGGATGCACGTGAAACCTTCTGAAGCCCTGGCCTCGAACCGTGTCGCGATTCGGCGTGTGGTCGAGTCTCACCGTGCCTGCAATGCCCGGGTGTTTGGCTCTGTTCTGTATGGCCAGGATACGGAGGGCAGTGACCTGGACATTCTCATCGACCCGATGCCGGAGACGACGCTGATGGATGTGGCCGCCATTCAAGTGGAATTGCAGCGCCTGCTTGGTATTTCGGTCGATGTGCTGACGCCCCGCGCCTTGCCTGATGCTTTCCGCAGCCGGGTTCTCTCAGAGGCTGTGCCTGTATGACGAAGGCGCCACGTGTTCCGGATTATCTTGGGCATATCCTGAAAGCCATCGAGCGTATCGTCCGTTACACGGAAGGCATGGACGAGGCTGCGTTCCTGGGCAATGAATTGGTGCAGGATGCCGTCATCCGAAACATCGAGATCATCGGCGAGGCATCGAACAATGTCCTGCGCGTGGCGCCTGAATTCGCCGCGCGCCATGGCCAGATCCCCTGGCAGGTCATGTACACGATGCGAAACCGCGTTTCGCACGGCTACGACAAGGTGGATTTGGAAATCGTCTGGAACACGATTCAGGGTGACCTGCGTGGCCTCCATGCGCAAATTACCGGAGCGAGGATGGCTGGCGGCCAGTCCCTGGTACTTTGATCGTCTTCTCCGCCCAGCACGCAAAAAGCCCCGCAGGCACAGCGCCTGCGGGGCTTTTTGGCAAGTGCGGCACGAATCAGGCGAACACGCCCGCCGTGTCCTGCATGCGGGCCGATACCTCGCCCAGGTGGTGCAGCGTGTCGCCCCAGGCCATTTCCAGTTGGGTCAGCGTCTTGAAGTAGTGGCTGCCGATGTATTCGTCGGTCACGCCGATGCCGCCGTGCATCTGCACCGACTGCTGGCCCACGAAGCGCATGGACTGGCCCAGCTGCACCTTGGCCTGCGCCAGGGCGCGGCGGCGTTCCGGCGCGGGCGCGCCGAGCTTGAGGCTGGCGTAGTAGCTCATGGAGCGGGCCAGCTCCAGCTGCATCTTCACGTCGGCCGCGCGGTGGCGCAGGGCCTGGAAGCTGGCGATCGGCACGCCGAACTGCTTGCGCTGGTTCAGGTAGTCGAAGGTGAGGGCGGCGGTCTGGTCCATCACGCCCACGGCATAGGCACAGGCGCAGGCGATGCCGGTGTCCACGGCCAGCTCCAGCGCGGCCAGACCGTCGGCAGTGAGCAGCGTGGCAGGGGCGTTGTCCAGCACCAGCTCGGCGGCGCGGCTGCCGTCCTGCGTGCCGTAGCCGCGCGCGGCCACGCCGGAGGCGGTGCGCTCCACGAGGAACAGGGCGATGCGGCCGTCCAGCTGGGCGGGCACGATGAAGGCGTCGGCCTGGTCCCCCGCGGGTACTATGCTTTTGGTAGCTGTCAGCGCATGCCCCGTGGGCGTTTGGGCCGCTTTTGCCTCGCAAACGTCGAGGCGGTAGCGTGCCTTGCGCTCCTGGTGCGCGAGCACCACCAGCGCCTCGCCGCTGGCGATGCGCGGCAGCCACGCGGCCTGCATTGCCTCGGGGGCGTGGTGCGACAGCACGCTGGTGGCGACCAAGGTCTGCGCCAGCGGCTCCAGCACGATGCCGCGGCCCAGTTCCTCCATGGCCACCATGGCGTCGATGGCGCCCTGGCCCAGGCCGTCGTGGGCCTCGGGCACGGTGAGGGCCGTCAGGCCCAGCTCGGCCAGTTCGCCGTAGGCGGCGCGGTCGAAGCCGCCGGCCGCGACGATGGCGCGGCGGCGCTCGAAGCTGTAGCCCTTGTCCACCCACTTGCGCACGGCGTCGCGCAGGGATTGCTGGTCGTCGGAAAAATCGAAATCCATGTCTTGTCTCCTCGGGGCCTCAGCCCAGCACGGTTTGGGCGACGATGTTGCGCTGCACTTCGTTGCTGCCGCCGTAGATGGTGGTCTTGCGCAGGTTGAAGTAGGTCGATGCGAGCGGCGCGTTGCCGGCCTCGCCGCCGGGGAAGTCGCCTTGCCAGCCGGCTTCCATGGCTTCCTCGATGAAGGGCAGGGCGAACGGGCCCGCGGCCAGCATCATCAGCTCGGCATAGCGCTGCTGGATCTCGCTGCCCTTGATCTTCAAGAGGCCGGCGATGTCGAGCGAGTTCTTGCCGCTCTTCTCGTTCGACAGCACGCGCAGCACCATCATCTCCAGCGCCACCACGTCCACTTCGAGCAGCGCGATCTGGTCACGGAAACGCTGGTCGTCCCACAGGCCCTCGGCCTTGGCGATGCGCTTCAGGCGCTCCAGCTCGCGCTTGCTGCGGTTCACGTCGGCGATGTTGGTGCGCTCGTGGCTCAGCAGGTGCTTGGCGTAGGTCCAGCCCTTGTTCTCCTCGCCGATGAGGTTCTCGGCGGGCACCTCGACGTTGTCGAAGAACACCTCGTTGACCTCGCACTCGCCGTCGAGCAGCTTGATCGGGCGCACCGTCACGCCGGGGCTCTTCATGTCGAGCAGCAGGAAGGAGATGCCGGTCTGCGGCTTGCCCTCGTTGCTGGTGCGCACCAGGTTGAACATCCAGTCGCCGTACTGGCCCAGCGTGGTCCAGGTCTTCTGGCCGTTGACGATGTACTTGTCGCCCACGCGCTCGGCGCGGGTCTTGACGCTGGCCAGGTCCGAGCCCGAGCCCGGTTCGCTATAGCCCTGGCTCCACCACACCTCGCCGCTGGCGATGCCGGGCAGGAAGCGCTGCTGCTGCGCGGGCGTGCCGTAGGCCATGATGACCGGCGCCACCATCACCGGGCCGAAGGGGACGATGCGCGGCGCGCCGGCGAGCGCGCATTCTTCCTCGAACAGGTGCTTCTGCACGGCGGTCCAGCCGGGGCCGCCGAACTGCTTGGGCCAGCCAAAAGCCAGCCAGCCCTTCTTGCCAAGAATCCTGGCCCAGCCCTGCATGTCCTCGCGCGTCAGGCGCAGGGCGTTGTGGACTTTGTGGGAAATGTGCGCGGGCAAATTGGCGCGCACCCAGGTGCGTACCTCTTCGCGGAACGCTTGCTCTTCGGGGGTGAATGCGAGATCCATGCGTATGTCTCCTGTGAGGCAGTATTTGTAGCACGGTCGTTCGTTTTATTCCTGTCCGGGTGGCGACATGGGGGCATCAATGCCTGATCCCGTGCCTGGTTCCGTGTCCGGCTCCACGCCCAGTTCCGCGCACAGGCGGCGCACCGTGGCCTGCAGCGCGGCCACTTCGGCTTCCAGCGCTTCCACGCGCGCCTGCAGGGCGCCGCTGGCCGGGGCGCCGGGGCTGGCGGCGGCCTGCAGCGCCTCCATGTCCACCGGGCCGCACAGCAGGTGCGCCCAGCGCGGCTCGCGCGCGCCGGGCGCGCGCGGCAGCAGCACCACGAGCGGGCCGCCTTTCTCGTCGCTGCGCTCTTGCAGCTCGTCGAGAAAGGCTTCGACCGAGGAAATGTCGGCGAAGCGGTGCCAGCGCTCGGCGTTGATGCGCAGCTCGCCCGCCGTCTGCGGGCCGCGCAGCATCAGCAGGCCCAGCAGCACGGCCGACTGGTCGGGCACGCCCACACCGCGCGGAAAGTTGTGCTCCCAGCGCGTGGCGCGCTGGCTGCTGATCTCCACCGCCAGCGCCATGCGGCGCAGCCCTTCCAGCGCCTCCTGGGCTTCGCCGTCGGTGACCTGCATCACCGGGTCGCGGCTGGTTTTCTGGTTGCAGCCGGTCACCAGCGCGTTGAGCGTGAGCGGGTAGCTGTCGGGCACGGTGCGCGCCTTTTCGAGCAGCGTGGCGAGCACGCGGGCCTGCGCGGGGGTGAGGGGCTGTTGGCGGGGATCGAAGGGCATGGCGGGATAATCCGGAGCAAATGAAGAACATCGTGATTTTGATCTCCGGCGGCGGCTCCAACATGGCTGCCATCGTGCGTACCGCGCAGCAGCAGGACTGGGCGCGCACCCTGGGCGCCCGCGTGGCCGCCGTGGTGAGCAACAAGGCCGACGCCAAGGGGCTCGCGTTCGCGCGCGAACAGGGCATTGCCACCGAGGTGCTGGACCACAAGGCCTTCGGCAGCCGCGAGGCCTTCGACGCCGCGCTGGCCGAGGTGATCGACCGCCACGACCCCGCCGTGGTGGTGCTGGCCGGGTTCATGCGCATTCTCACGCCGGGCTTCGTCGCGCGCTACGCGGGACGGCTGGTCAACATCCATCCCTCGCTGCTGCCGGCCTTCACCGGGCTGCACACGCACCAGCGCGCGCTGGAGGCCGGCTGCAAGTTCGCCGGCTGCACCGTGCACCTGGTGACGGCCGAGCTGGACGTGGGCCCCATCCTGGAACAGGCCGTGGTGCCGGTGCTGGAAGGCGACACGGCCGACACCCTGGCCGCGCGCGTGCTCACGCAGGAGCACGTGATCTATCCGCGCGCCGTGGCCGGGTTGCTGCAAAAACAATAGCTTCCAGCGCTTGCTGGGCAAGCGCTGGAAGCTATTTTTCCTATCAATCCTCCAGGTCTCAGACTTGCGCGCTGACGCTGCTGGCCGTGGTGCTGGCCGCGCTGCCGGAGGCGGCGATCGCCTCGTACTCGCGCTTGGCCTGCTCGGCCAGTTGCACCAGGTTCAGCGTCGTGCCCTGTTCCTGCTGCGTGCCGGTGCCGGCCTGGGTGGCTGCAGCGGTCAGCTGGTCGATGAAGGTCTGCGCCTCGGTGCTGCTCAGCTTCTGGTCGCCATCGGTGTCGATGGCGGAGAACAGGGCTTGCGCCGCCTCTTGCGCGCTGCTGCTGCCGGCCAGGCGCTCGGCCAGCGAGACGGTGCCGTCTTCATTGGTGTCGAGCGGATCGTAGGTGGTGCTGCTGGACTGCGCGCCACCCGCACCGCCCGGACCGCCGGGCCCACCCGGGCCGCCGGGCGGCGGCGGGGGCATGCCGCCCGCCGTGCCGGATGCCTGCTCCGACGGACGCCCCGCGTCGAATTCGGCCTGCGAGAGCTGGCCATCGCCGTCCGTGTCGAGCTGGGCGAACAGTTCATCGCTGCGGGTGCCCGTCTTGCTGGCCGTGCCGCCGGACATCTTTTCCAGCAGGCCCTGCAATTCGTCCTGGCTTACGCTGCCGTCGCCGTCGCTGTCCACCTTGCCGAACAGGTCGTCGCCGGCCATGCCGCGCTCCATGCCGCGCTCCATGCCGCGCGACTGGGCGAACTCCATCGTGGTGGGCGGGGGCGGCAGCAGGTTCTTCATCGCGCTGCCCAGCTCCTCGCCGTTCAGGCTGCCGTCGCCGTCGGCGTCGTACTGCGCCAGCATGTCCTTGGCGCTGGTGTCCAGGCCCATGCCGGTCTTTTGCGCCACGTCGTCGATCAAGGACTGCAGCTCCGTGCCGTCCACGCCGCCGCTCTGGTCGGTGTCCAGCTTGGAGAGCAGTTTTTCGGGGGGGCGCTGGCCCGCGCTACGCTGCAGGCTGGCGCTCGACCAGGCGCTGCCGACGCTACTGATGCTCGTCATGGTGGGTTCCTTTCGTTCAGGGCCAGGACGAGCAGCCCCGGCCTGGAACCCATTCTTGAAGGAGCGCGTAAACCGGTGTTGTCCTGTTTGTACCGGGGCTGGTACAAAAGCCCATCCGAGGTGCCGAACTGGCGGGCAAAGGCCGCGCATATCGCCGCTTGCCGTGGCGGGCGCGCTTCCTACACTGGCGCGCCCCCGGCCACATTCCACGCGCATGTCCCACATCTTGGTCGTCGACGACGACGAAGACATCACCACGCTGCTGACCCAGTACCTTGCCCGCTTCGGCTTCACCGCCCATGCGGCGGGCGACGGCCCGGCGCTGCGCGCACAACTGGCGGCGCACCCCATCGACCTCATCGTGCTCGACATCATGCTGCCGGGCACCGACGGCCTGACGCTGGCGCGCGAGCTGCGCCAGCGCACGCAGGTGCCCATCATCATGCTCACCGCGCGCGCCAACCCCTACGACTGCGTGCTCGGCCTGGAAATGGGCGCCGACGACTACATGGCCAAGCCGTTCGAGCCGCGCGAGCTGGTGGCGCGCATCCAGAGCGTGCTGCGCCGCCTGGGCACGCGCGCCGCGCCGCCGCCCGGCGTGGTGCGCTTCGACGGCTGGGCGCTGCACCGGCTGGAGCGCCACCTGGTGTCGCCGCGCGGCGTGGTGGTGCCGCTGTCGAACGCCGAGTTCCGCCTGCTCTGGACCTTCCTCGGCATGCCCCGGCGCGTGTGCAGCCGCGACCAGCTCATGGAGCAGGCGCGCGGCCGGGCCATGGATGCCTTGGAGCGCAGCATCGACCTGCTGGTCTCGCGCCTGCGCCACAAGCTCAGCGAAGACCCGCGCGATCCGTCCATCATCAAGACCATACGCGGCGCGGGCTACGTCTTCAACGCGCAGGACGTGCAGGGCTACACCGGAGGGCCGGCGTGAGCGCGGCGCGCCTGCGCGCCGCGCTGGCGCGCTGCCTGCCGGACACGCTGTTTGGCCGCCTGGCGCTGCTGCTGGCCGCGGCCGTGCTGGTGAGCCATGTACTGGCGCTCACGCTGATGTTCGAGCTGCGCCCGGCGCGCGGGCCTCACCCTGCGCCGCCCCCGGCCTGGGCTGTACCGCCGGCTGGAACCCCCGCGCCGCCGCTACCGCCCGGCTTGCCCAATCCGCCCGAAGGGGCGCCGCGCACCGGCCCGCCGGCGCTGCATGCGGGCCTGCTGCTGGACGTGGGCGTGCGCCTGGGCGTGCTGCTGCTGGCCGCATGGGTGGCCGCGCGCTGGCTGGCCCGGCCCATCGACCGCCTGGCCGCCGCCGCGCGCGAGCTGGGCCGCGACATTGCCCGCCCGCCGCTGCCCGAGGACGGCACGCGCGAATGCCGCGAGGCCAGCCGCGTCTTCAACCAGATGCAGGCGCGCATCCGCCGCCAGTTGCAGGACCGCGACCGCTTCGTGGCCGCCGTCTCGCACGACCTGCGCACGCCGCTGACCCGCCTGCGCCTGCGCGCCGAGGCCCTGCCCGACGGCGCCGAGCGCGCGCGCTTCGCGCGCGACATCGCCGAGATGGACGCCATGATCGGCGCCACGCTGGACCACCTGCGCGGCGTGGCCGCCGGCGAGCCCCTGGCGCCGCTGGATGTGCAGGCCCTGGTGCAGAGCCTGGCCGACGATGAGGCCGACTGCGGCCACGCCGTGCAGGTGGCAGGCCATGCCGGACCCCTGCCCGCGCAGGCCGGCGCGCTGCGCCGCTGCATCGCCAACCTGGTCGGCAACGCCGTGCGCTATGGCGGCGGCGCCGAGGTCACGCTGGCCGACGACGGCGCCTGCGTGCGCATCGCCGTGCGCGACCACGGCCCGGGCCTGCCCGAGGCGGAGCTGGAGCGGGTGTTCGAGCCGTTCTACCGCGCCGAGGCCTCGCGCAACCGCCAGAGCGGCGGCGTGGGCCTGGGGCTGTCCATCGCCCGCGACATCGCCGAGCGCCACGGCGGCAGCCTGCAGCTGCACAACGCCGAGGGCGGCGGCCTGTGCGCCACGCTGGTGTTGCCGCGCGCCAATTCGCTACTGAATGAATAGCTGCTAGCGCTTGATGGGCAAGGTCTAGAGGCGATTTTCATTCAAATCCTCTAGGGCCACGAAGCGCGGCTGGCGCACGCCGCCGATCACCACTGTTTCGGTGAACATCGCCGCAGGCCGCACCCACAGGCCGTGCGCGCCGTACAGCGCGCGGTACACCACCAGGGGCTCCAGCGTTTCGCTGTGGCGCGCGATATCCAGCACTTCATACAGGCCGCCCTTGTAATGGCGGTACAGGCCGGCGGGCACGCGGGGCAGGGGAGGGAGGTCGGCGTCGGAAGCCATGGGCGGTTTGGGTAGCATGTGCGGCCGCGGCAAAGGGGGCCGCGCCGCATCCTATGCCACCCCGGGGGGAGTTTCCATGGACCAGGCCGATTTCGTGCACCTGGTGCGCCTGAGCGAACACGCCAGCACCGAAAACAGCCGCGCCTACCGCCGCAGCGTCGCGGCGTTCGCCGCGCTGGGCTATGCCTGGGTGCTGGGCTGCCTGCTGCTGGCGGGCGCGCTGGTGGTCTGGGCGCTGCCGCAGGTGCTGGCCGGGCGTTTCCGCTTCGCGCTGGTGTGGGTGCTGATCGCGGCGCTGGGCCTGCTGTGGACCAGCCTGCGCGCCCTCTGGGTGCGGCTGGACGCGCCCGAGGGCCTGCAGATCACCGCGCGCGACGCGCCCGCGCTGTTCGAGGCGCTGGAGCGCATCCGCCGCAAGGTCAAGGGCCCGCCGCTGCACGCCGTCTACCTGGACGGCGACTTCAACGCCAGCATCCGCCAGACGCCGCGCTGGGGCCTGTTCGGCGGCGCGGTGAACACCCTCACCATCGGCCTGCCGCTGCTCATGGCGCTCGACAAGGCGCGCCTGCTGGCCGTGCTGGCGCACGAGTACGGGCACCTGCGTGGCGGCCATGGGCGCTTCGCCGCCTGGATCTACCGCACGCGCCTGTCGTGGCTGCGCCTGCACGACAGCATGCGCGGCGACGCCGGGCCCGTGGCCGCGGCCACCCAGGCGTTCCTGGACTGGTACTTCCCGCGCTTCGCGGCCAAGACCTTCGCGCTGGCGCGCCAGGACGAGTACGAGGCCGACCGCATCGCCGGCCGCCTGCTCGGGCGCGAGGCGGCCGTGGCGGCGCTCATCGAGGTCGAGGTCAAGGGCGCCTGGCTGCAGGCGCACTTCTGGGCCGGCCACTGGCGCGCGGCGGCGGCACATGCGCTGCCCGTGGGGCCGTACCAGGCGATGCGCGGCCAGCTCGCGCTCGCGCCCGAGCCGGCCTTCGCGCGCGAGGCGCTGCGCCAGGCGCTGGCGCGCCTGAGCGGCGTGGACGACACCCACCCCGGCCTGCGCGACCGCGTCGAGGCCCTGGGCGGCGCACCCGTGCTGCCCGACTGGTCGCGCCGCGGCGCGCTGGGGCTGCTCGGCGAGGCCGAGCGCTGGATTGCGCACTTCGACCGTGCCTGGTGCAAGGACAACGCCAGCGACTGGAAGCAGCACCACGCCTGGCTCGGCCGCGTGCGGGCGCGGGTGCAGGCCCTGGCTGCCGCGCGTGCGCAGGGCAGCGCCGACGAACTGGTCGAAGAAGCCACGCTGCGCCGCCAGCTCGACCCGCAGGCCCCGGTGCGTCCGCTGTACGAACTCGCCCTGCGCCGCCGCGACGGGCACCTGGGCGCCTTGCGCGGGCTGGTGCAGACGCTGCCCGAGGGCGACCGCGCCGCGCGCCTGCAAGGGCTGCAGCGCCTGTGGGACGCGGGGGGCGACCAGCGCTGGTGGGCGGCGCGCACGGCCGTGGAGGAACTGGAAACGCCGCGCCCCGGCCTGGAGCACGATGCGGCCGCCCTTAAGCTGTGGCGCGAGCGGCACCGGCAGGCGCAGGAGGGCGAGGCGCGCGCCTGGGAGGAACTGACGCAGACCCCGTGCTTCAGCCAGACCGCGCCGCACGACCTGGGCGCCTTCGCGCTGGGCGAGGTGCAGGCCGAGCTGGCGCGCTGCAAGCCCGTGGCGGCGGCGTGGATCGTGTGCAAGCGCCTGCGCGAGTTTCCGGGGCGGCGCGCTTACGTCGTCTTCGTGGAGCTGCCCGGCCTGCCGGACGACGAGCGCTACCCGCTCTGCCGCGCGCTGGAGCGTGGCCTGAGCCTGCCGGGGCCTGCGCTCGTGCTGTGGGCGGGCGAGTCGCCCACGCTGCAGGAAATCCGCGCCCATGCGCGTGTGCCGGTATTCACCCGCTGAGCCGGGCCGCGGCGCGCAATGGGACAATCGCCCCCATGCATCCCAAAGCCCTTCTGGACGCCTGCGCCGAGCTGGTGCGTCTGACCCTGACCTTCGAGCACCCGGCCGACGCCGTGGTGTCGCGCTATTTCCGTGACCACCGCGCGCTCGGCCCCCGCGAGCGCGCCACACTGGCCGAGACCGCCTACGCCGTGCTGCGCAGGAAGCCGCTGTTCGAGCAGCTCGCGCGCTCGGGCTCCGGCCCCAGGGAGCGGCGCCTGGCCATCCTCGGCTTCGCCAGCCAGCTCGACGAGCAGGCCCGCCGCGCCGACCCGCGCGCCCAGCGCGGTTCGCGCGACTTCCTCAAGAGCGCGCTGACGCCGCAGGAAAAGGACTGGCTCGACGCCTGCGACCGCGTGCGCGAGGACGATCTGCTGGAACCCCAGCGCCACAACCTGCCGCAGTGGCTGGCCGCGCCGCTGAAAAGCCAGCTCGGCGACGGCTTCTGGCCCCTGGTGGCCAGCCTTTCGCAGAGCGCGCCGCTCGACCTGCGCGTCAACGTCTTGGTGGCAAAACGGCCTGAAATCGAGAAGGAGCTTGCGCAAGCAGCTATTGAATCGGTAGCAACGCCGTATTCCCCCTGGGGCCTGCGCGTGCAGGGCAAGCCGGCCCTGGCCAAGCTGGAGGCATTCCAGCGCGGCGCCATCGAGGTGCAGGACGAAGGCTCGCAACTGCTCGCGCTGCTGCTCGACGCCAGGCGCGGCGAGATGGTGGTGGACTTCTGCGCCGGCGCGGGCGGCAAGACCCTGGCCATCGGCGCGCAGATGCGCAACACCGGACGGCTGTATGCGTTCGATGTGTCGGGCCACCGGCTCGACGCGCTCAAGCCGCGCCTGGCGCGCTCGGGCCTGTCGAACGTGCACCCCGCCGCCATCGCGCACGAGCGCGACGAGCGCGTCAAGCGCCTGGCGGGCAAGATCGACCGCGTGCTGGTCGATGCGCCGTGCTCCGGCCTGGGCACGCTGCGCCGCAACCCCGACCTGAAGTGGCGCCAGTCGCCCGAAGGCGTGCAGGAGCTGGCGGCGAAGCAGGCCGCCATCCTGGCGAGCGCCGCGCGCCTGGTGAAGCCGGGCGGGCGCCTGGTGTATGCCACCTGCAGCGTGCTGCCCGAGGAGAACGAGGCCATTGCCGAAGCCTTTTCCGCCGCGCACCCGGACTTCGTGCCGCAGGAGGCGGGCGCGCTGCTGGAACAGCTCAAGGTGGCGCAGGCCGCCAGCCTGTGCCGCGGCGGCGAGAGCGGCCAGCGCTACCTGCGCCTGTGGCCGCACCTGCACCAGACGGATGGCTTCTTCGCCGCCGTGTGGGAGCGCAAGGCATAGACGCGCTGCCTGTCATGGCGCGCCGGGTGCCTGGGCGGCGCCCAGCACCTGCCGCAGCTTGCGCAGGCCGGCCATGCACTGGCGCCACGGCCCGGGTGCGGCGCTGGGCGGCTGGCTGGCCGGGGCTGCGGCATGCAGTTCCAGCGCGGCGGCGCCTGGCCCCGCGGGCGTGAGCCGCAGCCACAGGTCCTGCGGCGCGCGCCAGCCCTGGCCGGGGTACAGCACCAGCGCCTGCGGGGTGCCGGCCGCGTCCAGCGGGTGGATAGTGAGGCGCAGCGGGCCGCGCTGGCAGAACAGCTCGCTGCCTTCGGCCAGCGGCAGGCTCAGTTCCTGGCCGGGGCCCAGGCGGTGCGTGGTGGGGGGGCTGTAAGGGGTTGGCATGGCAGTCCTGGCGTGAGAGAAATCGATGCCGCCAGCGTAGGCCGGCATGCTGCAATGCAACAGACACAGCCCGCGGGCCACGCACCGCAGCAGCGCGGAAAAGGGCGCGGCTGTTCCGGTGCTTGCGCGGGCCATCTGTATCTGTTGTGCTTGCAGGTTCTGCGGCAACATCCACCCCCTGCATGACGCGCCAGACCACCGCTTCCCCTCCGCCTGCCCTGTACCGCCAGCTCGCCGCCGAATACCGCCAGGCGATGGCGCAGGGCACCTTGCGGGCGGGCGAGCGCATGCCCTCCGTGCGCACGCTCATGCGGCGCCATGGCGTGAGCCTGTCCACGGCCCTGCAGGTGCTGCGCCATATGGAGGAGCAGGGGCATGTCGAGGCGCGCCCGCGCGTGGGCTACTTCGTGCGTGGCGGGCAGCCCGAAGGGCTGGCGCAGGCGCGCGAGCCGGACCTGAGCCGGCCCGTGACGCCGGTGCCCCAGAAGCGCTACGCCGGCATCAACGAGCGCATTTCGCTGCTGCTGGAGTGCGGCCGCCAGGCCGACGTGCGCGTGGACCTGGGCGGCGCCACGCCGCCGCCGGAGCTGTTCGACCGCGCTTTCCTGAACCGCACCGTGGCGCGCCTGCTGCGCGAGCAGCCGGACCTGCTGGTGCAGGGGCGCGCGCTGCTGGGCACGCACCCGGAGTTCCAGCAGGCCATGGCCCGGCGCGCCCTGGCGGCGGGCATGCGCATCGCGCCCGCCGACGTGCTGGCCACCACGGGCAATTCCGAGGCCGTCAGCCTGGCGCTCGCCGCCGTGGCGGCGCCGGGCGACGTGGTGGCGGTGGAGTCCCCCACGTACTACGGGCTGCTCCAGGTCATCGAGGCGCTGCAGATGCAGGCGCTGGAGATTCCCTGCAGCCCGCGCACCGGGCTGTCGCTGGAGGCGCTGGAGCTGGCGCTGCGCACGCAGCCGCGCCTCAAGGCCGTGGTGGCCGTGCCTGAATTGCAGATGCCGCAAGGCACCCGCATGCCGGACGCGCACAAGGCGCGCCTGGTGGAGCTGTGCACGGCCCATGGCGTGGCGCTGATCGAGGACGATTCGTACAGCCTCTTCGTCGAGTCCGACCTGCCCGCGCGCCCGCTCAAGCGCTGGGATACCCGGGGGCAGGTGATCTATTGCGAGGCGTTCAACAAGAGCATGGCGCCGGGCCTGCGCCAGGGCTGGATGAACGCGGGCCAGTGGCATGGCCGGGTGCAGATGCTCAAGTTCGCCCAGACCCGCCATACCCAGCCGCTGGCGCAGTTGCTGGCCGCCGCCTGCGTGGGCGCGCCGGCCCACCTGCGCAGCCTGCAGCAGCTCAGGCTGCAGCTGCGCCGCCAGCGCGAGGCCATGGCGCGCCTGGTGGCGCGCCACTTTCCGCTGGGCACGCGGCTGAGCCTGCCGCCGGGCGGCCTGTGCCTGTGGCTCGAATTTCCTGAAGGCGTCTCGTCTTCCGAACTTTTCACGCAGGCCCTGGCGCGCGGCATCCGCACATCGCCGGGCAGCATGTTTTCCAACACGGGGCGCTACGAGCGCTGCATGCGCCTGGGCTGCGCCTTTCCCGTGGACGAGGCCGTGGAGCAGGCCTGCCGCGAACTCGGGGGGCTGGCCCACCGGCTGCTGGGGCTGCCGCCGCGCGCGTGAGGCGGCGTGTGCTCAGCGCAGCGTGATGTCGATGCACAGCTGGTAGCCGACCCCGCGCAGCGGCTGGATCGGGTTGTGCTCCTGGCGGCACAGGGGCTGCAGTTTCTTGCGCAGCCGGGCGATCAGCATTTCCAGCGCGGGGTTGCTGTGGGCGTCCAGGCATTGCTGCAGTTGCCAGCGCTCCAGGCGCTGCCCGGGGGCTCGGACCAGGGCGGCGAGGAACTGGACTTCGTTCGGCGTCAGCGTGGCCTGGCCCGGCGCACCGTGCAGCACCAGCCGGCGCATGTCCAGTTCGAGCCCGCCGGCGGCCGGGGCCGATGCGGCCCGCATGCGGCGCGCCAGCGCCTGGATGGCGGCATGCAGCTCCGCGGGGGAGGCCGGCTTGGTGATGTAGATGTCGGCGCCGTGGTCATAGCCGGCCGACTTGTCTTCGGTCAGGTGGCGCGCCGTGAGCATGATGATGCCGAGGTGCGGCTGCACCTGCCGGAGCCGGCGTGCCAGCGAGAGGCCGTCCTCTCCCGGCAGGTTCAGGTCGATGACCATGATGTCGATCTCCGCGCGGCCCGGCAGCTCCGGCACGGCTTCGGCGCAATCCACGGCGTGCACGCGGTGCCCGTGGCGGGCAAGGGCGTCCACGATGGCTTCGCGCAGGTCGCCGTTGTCCTCGACGACCAGCAGGTTCAGTGCGGCTGGCGGGGGCTGCGTCATGGCGCTGGTCCTTGCAGGGGCTGGGTGAGCGTGAAGACCGTGCACGCGCCTTCCGTGGCATGGCCGACGCGGCCGCCCAGGCGCGCCATGATGCCCTGCACCAGGTACAGCCCCAGGCCGCAGCCGCTCTGGCCCAGGGCGTTGGGGCCGCGGTAGTACTTCTGGCACAGCGGCGCGTCTTCCGGCAGGCCGGTGTGGCCGGTGTGGTTGACGACCTCGATGCGCACATGGGCTTGCCCGTTTTCGGCGGCCTCGGCCGTGCGCACCAGGACGGGGGTGTCCGGCGCCCCGTATTTCAGCGCGTTGTCGATGAGGTTGCCCAGCGCCATCGACAGCAGCACCGGGTCGGTGCGCAGCGCTGGCGCGGGGTGGGCGTGCGCCAGGCGCAGCCGCTGCGGCGCCTGGCAGTGCGCGGCGGCCTCCTGCACCAGGCCGTGCAGGTCGCAGGCGCGGGGATGGAGCGGCCAGCCCCCTTGCTCCATGCGATCGACCTGGCGGCAGCGCTCCACGATGGTTTCGATGCTGCCGATGGCGCGGTCCATGCGCAGATGCTGTGCGGGGTCGGCCGGCAGCATGTCCAGCGTCCAGCGCAGTGTGGTCAGCGGGTTCTTGACCTCGTGCGTCAGCATGGCCATGAAGTGCTGCTGCTCCTGCAGCTTGGCCTGCTGCTCCTGCAGCTGCAACTGCGACCGGGCCAGGTCCCATTGCGCCTGCAGGCCTTGCCGGCGCAGCCCGCGCGAGCGCAGGTAGAGCACGCTGCCCATCATGCCCGCGCCCAGCAGCCCCTGGAGCAGGCCGCCCTGGAGGTTCCAGGCCGTGGCGGGTGCCAGGCCCAGCAGCGGCGCGAAGGTGGCCAGCAGCGACAGCATCAGCACGCCATAGAGCACGCGCAGCGTGCGCCGCCCCGGCAGGGCATCGCGCCGCGCGGCCAGCGCCAGCGCGAAGAAGACGATGCCCGCCGCCAGCACCACCAGGCTGTTGAGATGCATGCCTTGCAGGGGGCGGCCGCCCAGGCACAGCAGCATGGCCCAGGCGCTGGCGGCGATGAGCGCGTCGAGCACGCCGAGCAGGGCGCGCGGGGGCTGGAACAGGGCCAGCAGCTTGCGGTGGAAGGCCAGCGACACCAGCGCGGCGGTGCACGCCAGCGCGACGGTCAGCTCGGGCAGGCGGCGCGCCGTGGGCAGCAGCGGCGCGAACAGCCCGGTGATCGCCATGCCATAGAGCAGGTAGGCGGCCTGGGCCGCGGCGAACCAGGCCACCACGGGCTCGCGGCTTTGCAGATGGTCGTGCACGGCCCAGACCAGCAGGGACGCCATGACCGAGAGAAACAGCCATTGCCCGAGCTGCACCTGCACATCGGCCCGCTGCGCCTGCAGCGGCGTCAGCGCCTGTACCTGCAGGATGGAGCTGCGTGTGCTCTGCAGCCGCAGGTAGTAGGTGGCCGGCGCTTGCGGGCGCACGGTGAAGGCGTGCTGGGTGGAGGTGTGCTCGCGCTCCATCCAGGCCGTGGCCTCGCCCGTGGCCCGGCGCGTCCAGTGCCCGGGGCGCTGCGGGTCGGGCTCGAACAGGGTGATGGCGTCGATGTGGGTGGGGCGGATGCGCAGCACGAGCGCGCCGCCATCGGCGCGCGGCCGTACCTCCAGGCGCAGCCAGTGCACGGCACGGGTGTAGCCCATGGCCAGCACGGGTGGCGCGGGGGCGAAGGCGCGCGCCGCGGCCTGTTTGACGTCAAGCGTGCCATCACGATCTTCCAGCACGGCCAGGCGGGTGATGTGGTCCTCGCGGGCCAGAGCCGGTGTGGCGTGGCAGGCCAGCAGCAGCCAGAGCAGGAGAAGACGCGCAATGTTCACAGGCCCGATTCTAGGAACGGGGCGCCCGTCCCCCGCGCCGCGCCGCGCGCAGGCCCAGCAGCAGCATGGCCGCGGCCAGGGCGGCCAGCGCCCATTCCGACAGCGTCGGTATCGCCGCCGGGCCGCCCGCCGGAGCCGCCAGCGCAACGCCGGGACCGCCCTGGTCCACGATCACGCCATTGGCGGCCAGGTCGTCGTCGCCCACGCCGCCATCGTGGATGGTCAGGGTCACGGTGCTGCCCGCGATCACCGCCTGGCTCGGGGGCATCTGGTACCAGTGCGGCGCCGTGCAGGCCGTGCCCGTGCAGTTGTAGCCCGCGGGGCTGGGGCCGTACTTCCAGTACACCGTGCCGGCGGGCAGGGGTTCGGGGTAGGTGATGGTGAGCGTGGCGGCACCTGCGCCGCCGGTGAGCACGAAGTCGAACAGCGCGTGCGGGAAGCCGTAGCCCGGCGGCAGGCTGGGCGGCGATTTCGGGTGCCCGCTGACGGGAATGAAGCCCGCGGTTTCCAGCGCGCCGTTGCCCTGCGGTGCCAGCACCCAGCCGCCCGTGCCAAGCTCCACCGCGGCGAGGCCGGACTGGTTTCCCGTGGCGCCCAGGTCCACCGTGCAGGCGGCAGCAGTGCCGCCATGCGCGCCGTCGCAGGTCCAGGCCCATTGGTGGGCGGCGCGCGAGACGCCCGCGGGGTTGAGGGTGCCTGCGCTGCACAGGCCGGTGGCGGGCTTGAAGCTGGTGGCCGGCAGGCTGGCGCAGACGGCATCGACGGGGGCGGGCGCCACGGTGACGCTGGCCGTGGCGGTGGCCGCGAGGTAGTTGCTGTCCGCCGCCTTGGTGGCGGTCACCGCGCAGGTGCCCTGGGCCGTGCCGGTGAGCTGGCTGCCCGCCAGGGTGCAGGGACCGGAGTCGAGCTGGAAGCTCACCGAGCCCCCGCCCGAGCCGCCGCTGGTGCCCAGGGCCGACGTGCTGCCGACGGTGATGGCGGCAGGCGTGGCCAGCGCCGCGAGGGCGGCCTGTGCCTGCTTGGCGTAGGTGAACCAGGCGCTGGCGGCACTGGTGCCGCTGGGCGTGGTGACTAGCACGCTCTGGCTGCCCGGGGTGCCAGTGGGCGTGGTGGCCGTGATCGTGGTGTCGTTGACCACATGCACGTTGCCCGCCGCCGCGCCGCCGATGGTGACGGCCGTGGCACCGGTGAAGTTGCTGCCCGAGAGGGTAATGGCCGTGCCGCCCGCCGTGGGACCCGACGCGGGCGTGACCGATTGCAGGATGGGAGCGGCTGGCACCACGGTGACGCTGGTTGTGGCGGTGGCCGCGAAGTAGCTGCCGTCCGCCGCCTTGGTGGCGGTCACCGCGCAGGTGCCCTGGGCTGTGCCGGTGAGCTGGCTGCCCGTCAGCGTGCAGGGGCCGGAGTCGAGCTGGAAGCTCACAGCGCCCCCGCCCGAACCGCCGGTGGTACCCAGGGCCGACGTACCGCCGACGGCGATGGTGCCGGGCGTGGCCAGCGCTGCCAGGGCGGCCTGTGCCTGTTTGTAGGCGAACAGGGTGTTGGCGGTGTTGGTGCCGCCCGGGGTGGTGACCAGGACGCTTTTGTTGCCCAGGGTGCCGGCGGGGGTGGTGGCGGTGATCGTGGTGTCGCTGACCACGTGCACGTTGCCCGCGGCCGCGCCGCCGATGGTGACGGCCGTGGCGCCAGTGAAGTTGTTGCCGGAGAGGGTGATGGCCGTGCCGCCCGCCGTGGGGCCGGACGCGGGCGTGACCGACTCCAGGAACGGCGCCGCGGTCTGCAGGTCGGCCACCGTGCAGTTGCCCGCGCTATCGACCTGCGAAGGATCGACGGCATAGACACCGTTGCTGTTGACGGGCCAGCCGTTGCCATTGCTGGTGAGGATGGTGTTGCTGATGTTCCAGGCGGCGTTGTCCACCCCGGTGGGCCCGGCACCGTAGGTCTGGAAGGCGAACAGCGGCCCATAGGTGCCGACGGTCGGCGCGCCCAGGCGTCCGCCCAGGGCGGCGGCAAGGTTCTGCGCCAGCGTCTTGTTGCCCCACCAGGGCGCGTGGGTGATGGCGTAGGTGCACTGGTTGTAGGTTCTTTGCTGGGTGAAGGCCACGGTGTAGAGCGTGCCGCCGACCGTGAGTTCGACGGACGAATAGGCCCAGGCGCTGGGCAGCGTTGCCAGCGCGAGGGCCGCGGCACGCAGCAGCGTGCCGCCCAGCTTTGCCAGGGCGCGTGCAAGGTTTGGCGTGGAGGATGTCATGGGCGGGTGGCGAGGGTGGGTGTCGAAGCCCGCAACCGTAATGAAACGTACCGGCCCAAGCCAACGCTGGCTAACAGGCGCGTGCCTCCTGCGTGGGGCGTGGGTTGCCTGGCTGGCTGGCTGGCGGTGATGGGTTAATCTCGCTCCTTCACTCGGAGCCCGGGCGTGAACGCTATTTCCTTCCCCTTGATTCTTGCCGCCAGCCTCGGGCTCGCGGCCAGCGCCGCGCAGGCGCTCACCATTACCCATTTCTCGCCCCAGGGCGAAGTGGCGCGCGTGCGCCAGGCGGTGGCCAAGTTCGACGGCGCGGCGGTGAATTTCGGCGACCCCAAGGCGCCGGCGCCGCTCACCCTCAGTTGCGACGACGCGCAGGCCAGCCAGGGCCAGGGGCGCTGGACCAGCGAGCGCGAGTGGGTGTTCGACTTCAAGGCCGACCTGCCGCCCGGCGTGCGCTGCACGGCGCGCGTGGTGCCAGGGTTCAAATCGAGCGCTGGCGCCCCACTGGCGGGCGCCAAAAGCTATCAATTCAATAGCGGCGGGCCGTTCGTGCAGAACCTGCAGCCGGGCACCTACGAGGACATCGACGAAGAGCAGTTCTTCGTGCTGCAGTTCAACGGCCCGGCTACCACCGCCAGCGTGCAGGAGCACACCTGGTGCGTGATGGACGGTGTGGGCGAGCGCGTGCCGGTACGCCTGATCGCGGGCAAGGAGCGCGAGGCGCTGCTCAAGGCCCAGGGCCTGGACAAGCGCGCCGCCAAGGAGCCCTTGCAGTTCGCCACGCTGGCGTGCCAGCGCCGCCTTAGTTCGGGCACGCGCATGCAACTGGTGTTCGGCAAGGGCGTGGCCACGCCCAGCGGCATTGCCAACCAGGTGGAAAAGCGCTTCGACTACAAAGTGCGCGAGCCGTTCACGGCCGATTTCTCCTGCGAGCGCGAGAACGCGCAGGCCGCCTGCCTGCCCATCCGGCCCATGCGCCTGGCCTTCAGCGCGCCCGTGCCGCGCAAGCTGGCCGAAGGCGTGCGGCTGAAGTCGGCGCAGGAAACCGTCAAGCCGCGCATCGAGGACGCTGCCGACGGCGACAGCGTGGTGTCTTCCCTGGAGTTCGCCGCGCCGCTGGCGGGGCAAACCCAATTCGAGCTGCTGCTGCCCAAGGATTTCAAGGACGCCTCGGGCCGCGTGCTGGCCAATGCCGACAGCTTTCCCCTGGCCGTGGCCACGGGCGACCTGCCGCCGCTGGCCAAGTTCGCGGCAGCGCCGTTCGGCATCGTCGAGCGCTTTGCCGAAGGGCCGCCGTCCGACAACCCGCCCGCGCTGCTGCCGGTGACGCTGCGCAAGGTGGAGGCCGCGCTGCAGGTGAGCGGCCTGCAGGCGAGCACGCTGCAGCCGCGCAGCGACGCCGAGATCATCGCCTGGCTGCGCAAGGTGCGGCGCTATGACGACTACACAGTGCCGCGTGCGCAGGCGCGGCGCGACGTGAAGGGCGCGCTGCCCGCCGCGCTCGACGGGGACAGCGAATGGGTGCAGTCGCGCATGGTGTCGCTGCTGTCGGGGCAGGGCAACGTGAAGAAGCTGGAGCTGCCCCGGCCCGCCAAGGACGACCCGCGTCCCTTCGAGGTGGTGGGCATTCCGCTGCCGGTGGGCTTCTCGGTGGTGGAGATCGCCTCGCCCCTGCTGGGCCAGTCGCTGCTGGACGCGCGCCACGGCGCGCAGCGCACCATGTACGTGCGCACCTCGGCGCTGGTGACCAACCTGGGCGTGCATTTCAAGCTGGGCCGCGAGAACGCGGCGGCCTGGGTCACCTCGCTGGACAAGGGCAAGCCCGTGGCGGGGGCGCAGGTGCGCGTGTCCGACTGCGAGGGCCGCGAGCTGGCCCAGGGCACGACGGACGCGCAGGGCATCGCGCGCTTCGAGGGGCTGTCGCCCGAGCCGCGCACCTGCCAGGGCGAGGGCGAATGGCGCAGCGCCTATTTCGTCAGCGCGCGCGCCTTGAACGAAGGCGTGCAGGACATGGCCTTCACCTGGAGCGACTGGCAGCGCGGCATCGAGCCGTGGCGCTTCAACGTGCCGACCAGCAACGAGCCCCGGCCCGACGAGATCGCCCACACCGTGTTTGACCGCACGCTGCTGCGCGCGGGCGAAACGGTGTCGATGAAGCACCTGCTGCGCACCCAGACCAGCAAGGGTTTCGCCTTGCCGCAGCACAACCCCGACACCCTGGTCATCACCCACGTGGGCAGCGGCCAGCAGTACACCCAGCCCTTGCAGTGGCGCGGCACGGCCACGGGCGGGCGCAGCGCGCAAAGCCAGTTCCAGATTCCGCCCGCCGCCAAGCTGGGCGTGTACCAGGTGGAGCTGCGCGGCAAGAACCAGTCGTTCGAGTCCGGCAGCTTCCGGGTCGAGGAGTTCCGCCTGCCGGTGCTCGAAGGGCGCGTGGCGCCCTCGGCCAAGAAGGCGCTGGTGCGCGTGCGCTCCGTGCCCGCTGACGTGCAGGTCAACTACGTGTCGGGCGGCGGCGCGGCGCACCTGCCGGTGCGCGTGTCGGCCCTGGTGCGCGGCAAGCAGCTGCAGTACCCTGACTACGACGCCTTCAGCTTCAGCGCGCCGCGCAAGCGCGATGCATCGTCCTCCAGCCAGAGCGACGACGAGGAAGCCACGGCCAGCCAGGACAGCCGCGTGGTCGCCGACAAGCTGCCCGTGACGCTCGACAAGAGCGGCGCCGGCAAGGTGACGGTGGAGAACCTGCCGGCCCAGCGCGAGGCGCAGGAGCTGCTGCTCGAGGCCACCTACGCCGACCCCAACGGCGAGGTACAGACCCTGCGCAGCACCCACACGCTGTGGCCCGCCGCCGTGGTGGCGGGCGTGAAGACCGAGGGCTGGGCCTCCAGCGGCAGCCGCGTGCGCTTCCAGGCGCTGGCGCTGGCGCTCGACGGCAAGCCGCAGGCGGGCGTGCCGCTGTCGGTGCAGGCGATTGCGCGCATCACCACCTCGGCGCGCAAGCGCATGGTGGGCGGCTTCTACAGCTATGACAACAAGACCGAGACCAAGGACCTGGGCACCGTCTGCACCGGCCAGAGCGACAGCCGCGGCCTGCTGCTGTGCGAGGCCAAGCTGGACGAGCCCGGCGAGGTGGAGCTGGTGGTGTCCGCGCGCGACAAGGAAGGCAACGAGGCGCAGGCCGCCGCGTCGGTCTGGATCACGCGCCAGGGCGAGCTGTGGTTTGGCGGCGAGGACCACGACCGCATCGACCTGCTGCCCGAAAAGAAAAGCTACCAGCCCGGCGAGATGGCGCGCTTGCAGGTGCGCATGCCGTTCCGCTTCGCCACGGCGCTGGTGGCGGTGGAGCGCGAGGGCATCATCGACCTGCGCGTGGTGGAACTCAACGGCAAGGACCCGACGGTGCAGCTCAAGGTGGAAGAGGGCTGGGGCCCCAACGTCTACGTGAGCGTGCTGGCGCTGCGCGGGCGCCTGCGCGAGGTGCCGTGGTACAGCTTCTTCACCTGGGGCTACAAGGCGCCGCGCGAGTGGTGGACGGCGTTCTGGTTCGAGGGGCGCGAGTACGTGGCGCCCACGGCGCTGGTGGACCTGTCCAAGCCCGCCTACCGCCTGGGCCTGGCGGAAATCCGCGTGGGCGCGCAGGCGCACCAGATCCAGGTGCAGGTGGCGGCCGACAAGGAAAGCTACCCGGTGCGCGGCAAGGCGCAGGTGACCATCACCGCCAAGCTGCCGGACGGCAAGCCGGCCGCCGGGGCCGAGGTGGCGCTGGCCGCCGTGGACCAGGCCCTGCTGGAGCTGATGCCCAACACCAGCTGGAACCTGCTCGACGCCATGCTGCAGCGGCGCAGCTGGGGCGTGGCCACCTCCACGGCGCAGATGGAAATCATTGGCCGGCGCCACTACGGCCGCAAGGCCGTGCCGGCGGGTGGCGGCGGCGGGCGCTCGTCCACGCGCGAGCTGTTCGACACGCTGCTGCTGTGGCAGCCCGCGCTGCAGCTCGACGCCAACGGCCAGGCCAAGGTCACGGTGCCGCTGAACGATGCGCTGACCACCTTCAAGGTCGTGGCCGTGGCCGACTTGGGCGCGGGCCAGTTCGGCACCGGCCAGGCAGCGCTGCGCACCACGCAGGACCTGCAGCTCATCAGCGGCCTGCCGCCGCTGGTGCGCGAGGACGACCAGTTCCGCGCCCAGATCACGCTGCGCAACACCACGCAGGCGGCCATGAAGGTGGAGGTGGCGCCGCGTGCCACGCTGCTGGCGCTGGACAAGCAAACCGTGGACATTCCCGCCGGCGAGTCGCGCGAAGTGGCCTGGAACGTGACCGCGCCAGCGCAGCTGGCGCAGACCCGCGCCGAGTCCATCGTGTGGGAGATCGAGGCGCGCGACACCGTCTCGGGCGCGCGCGATGCGCTCAAGGCCAGCCAGCGCATCATCCCCGCCGTGCCGCTGACGGTGCAGCAGGCCACGCTGGTGCAGGTCGATGGCAGCCTGCAGCTGCCCGTGGCGCCGCCGCAGGACGCGCTGCCGGGCCGTGGCGGGCTCAAGCTCTCGCTGCAGCCCAAGCTGGCCGAAGGCCTGCCCGGCGTGCGCGACTGGTGGGCCCACTACCCGTTCGCCTGCCTGGAGCAGAAAACCAGCAAGTCCATCGGCCTGCGCGACGCCAAGCTGTGGCAGACGGTGGCGGCGCAGCTGCCCACCTACCTGGACGGCGACGGCCTGGCCTACTACTTCCCGCCGCGCGATGGCGACGCCAACCGGGGCAGCGATACGCTCACGGCCTACCTGCTCGCCGCCACGCACGAGGCGTCGGGGCTCGACCCGGCCTTCGCGCTGCCCGACGAGGCGCGCGCCGCCATGGAGCGCGGCCTGGCCGCCTTTGTGGAAGGGCGCATCGAGCGCAACTTCTGGAGCCCGCGCAAGGACCTGGACATGCGCAAGCTCGCCGCCATCGAGGCGCTGTCGCGCTACGGCAAGGCCCACGCGCGCATGCTCACCAGCATCACCGTGGCGCCCAACCAGTGGCCCACGCACGCGGTCATCGACTGGATCAACATCCTCAAGCGCGTGGACGGCGTGCCCGAGCGCCGCCAGCGCCTGCAGGAAGCCCAGCAGATCCTCAAGGCGCGCCTGAGCTACCAGGGCACCAGGCTGCTGTTCTCCACCGAGCAGGACGACTACTGGTGGTGGCTGATGCAGAACGGCGACGTCAACACCGCGCGCCTGATGCTCGCCGTCATGGACGACCCCGAGTGGCAGCCCGACATGGGCCGCCTGGCCAACGGCTTCATCAGCCGCCAGCAAGGCGGCGCCTGGCACACCACCACGGCCAATTTCTGGGGCGGGCTGGCGCTGGAGAAATTCAGCGCCAGGTTCGAGGCCACGCCCGTCGCCGGCACCACCCGCGCCGCCATGGGCGCCGCCCACGCCAGCGTGGACTGGGCCAAGGTGGAGCGCATCAAGACCAGCGACGCCACGGGCGCGGCCCACCAGAGCACCTGGTTCGGCGCGCCCGCCGCGCCGGGCATGCTGAAGAACAACGGCATGTTCCTGCCCTGGAGCCCGGCGGGCGGCAAGGAAAACCTTTCCGTCACGCACCAGGGCGCGGGCAAGCCCTGGCTCACGCTGCAGTCGGTGGCGGCCGTGCAGCTCAAGGCGCCTTTCAGCGCGGGCTACGTTATCAAGAAGACCGTCACCCCCATCGAGCAGGCCAACAAGGGCCTGCCCGCCGGCCAGTACACCCGGGGCGACGTGCTGCGCGTGACGCTGGAGGTGACCAGCACCGCCGACATGACCTGGGTGGCCATCACCGACCCGATCCCGGCCGGCAGCACCATCCTGGGCAGCGGCCTGGGGCGCGACTCCGAGATCGCCACCCAGGGCGAAAAGCGCGAGGGCTGGGGCTGGCCCGCGTTCGAGGAGCGCAGCTTCGAGTCCTTCCGCAGCTACTACGAGTACCTGCCCAAGGGCGCGGTGAAGATGGAATACACCGTGCGCCTGAACAACGCGGGCGACTTCCAGCTCCCGCCCAGCCGTGTGGAGGCGCTGTACGCGCCCGAGATGTTCGGCGAGGCGCCGAATGCGCGGGTGAAGGTGGTGCAACCGTGAAAAAGGCACCCAGCGCTTGATGGGCAAGCGCTGGGTGCTATTTGATCAGGAGCATTCGTCTTTGCGTGCGCCGGGTGTCACCTGCGGCGGGGTATCGCTGGGCTCGCCGGATGCGTCTGCGTGTTCGCCTTCCGAAGGGGGCTCCCACTCCGCCCAATCCGGCCCGAACAGCTCGGCCGGGTGCTGCGAGCGCTCCGAGCCATTGCCGCACAGCATGGCGTTGGCGGCGCAGTAGCGGTCGCAGCCCCAGCAGGTGCGCTCGGGGTGGGCCGGGTTCTGGGGGAATTTCTTGGGGCGCATGGCGGGTGGGGGAATGGCCTGCAGTCTGGGGATGCGTTGCGTGCAGGGTTTTGAGGCATGTCAAAACCGCGGGGTGCCACGGCACCCCGCGCGGGTGCGCCAACCTGATTACGATGGGCGGTTTCCTCCCTCTCCTGCCAACGCTGTCACGCCATGCTGCTGGGTCTTGCCGCCAACCGCCTGCACCACCGTACCGAAGACGCCGCGCTGTTCGCCTTTCTGCGCGCGTGCGAGCCAGGTATCCGTGAACTCCAACTGGGCCTGCACGCCGTCGGCCGCACGCACGATGCCATCGTGGCGGCGGGCCTGCTGCGCGGCCATGCGCCGCTGGTGCGCTACCCCTACGGACGCCAGGGCGGGCTGATGAAGCTGGTGGCCGAGGTGGTGGGCATGGAGGGCGAGGGGCGCACGCTCGATGGCGCCATCTACCTCATCGACCCGGTGGACCCGTCGTCCATCTTCCCCGAGGCGCTGGCGCTCAAGCGCCAGTGCGTGATCCATGGCAAGCCGTTCCTTTCCACCGTGGCCAGCGCGCGCGACTGGGTGGAGATGGAGCGCATGCACGCCGGCCTGCCGCCCGACCCCCGGGCCGACGGCTTGCACGACTATGGCGCGCAGACCCTGGCGCTGATCGCGCACGACGCCATGAAGGCCGAGATGCTGGCCTTCGCCGACCGGCATTTCGACGTGCTCTCGCGCTTCGGCCACCGCGTGGCCACCGGCACCACGGGCCTGCGCCTGAACGAGCTGGCCTGGAACCGGGGCTGGCCCACCGACCGCTACTGGGTGCAGCGCTTTCACAGCGGCCCGCTGGGCGGCGACGCGCAAATCGCCGACCTGGTGCTGGAGCGCCGCTGCCACCGCGTGGTCTTCTTCGAGGACCCGCACGTGGCGCGCCAGCACGAGGCCGACATCCAGCTGCTGGAGCGCGCCGTGGCCACGGCCACGCACGACGCCGTGTGCACCACCTCGCCCAAGGTGGCGCAGCGCTGGTGCGAGGCGGCGCGGCGGCGTGAGGCCGGGCTGTGAGCAAGCTGGTGTCGATCGTCCTGGCGGCTGCCGTGCCGGTCGGGCTGGCGTGGTGCGTGGCCCAGGAACACCGCGCAGCGGAGCGGGCGCAGGCATTCTGCGCGGCGGCGCTGCCGGGGGCCGATGCCGCATCCCTGCAGGCGCAGGCGCTGGCCCAGGGCGCCCATGCGGGCCAGACGCGCTGGTCGCCGCAGGCCGATGGCGGCGAGCAGCTCTGGGCCACGTTTACTGGCGTCTTCCCGCTGTCGCGCCACATTTGCCTGGTGACGGCCCGCGCGGGCCAGGTGGTGGAAGCCCGGCTGACGTACCTGGACTGAATCGCGCTCCTCGTTCGATAGCTGCTTGCGCTTGTCCAGTAAGGGCTAGAGGCCATTTTTACCCTCAACATGGTATGGCGCCCGCAAATGGAATAAGCTGCCGCGCCAATGCCTTTCTCCGTTTCTTTCCTGGCCTGCATGCCGCGCGCGCGGCGGCGCTGGCGCGCCGGCGTGGCGGTGCTGGCGTGGCTGGCCCTGCCCGCCTGGGCACTGCCCACGTTCGATGAGGTGCGCACGGGCTTCCGTTCGTCCGAAACCCTGGTGCTCTCGCGCGAGGGCGAGGTGGTGCAGCGCGTGCGCACCGACGCCAGCGTGCGCCGCGGCCAGTGGCTGGCGCTGACCGACGTGTCGCCCGCGCTGCGCCAGGCGCTGGTGCTGAGCGAGGACAAGCGCTTCTACGCGCACAGCGGCGTGGACTGGGCCGCCGTCTCGGCGGCGGCCTGGGGCAACCTGTGGAACCAGCGCACGCGCGGCGCCAGCACCCTCACCATGCAGCTCGCGGGCCTGCTCGACGGCGATGTATCGGGCTTTCTGCGCCAGGGCCCGGGCGGGCGCGGCGTGGCGCAGAAGCTCGGCCAGGCCGTGGCGGCGCAGGTGCTGGACCGGCGCTGGCGCAAGGACCAGATCCTGGAGGCGTACCTGAACCTCGTGCCGTTCCGGGGCGAGGTCGTGGGCATCGACGCCCTGGCGCGCACCCTGTTCGGCAAGGCGCCGCACGGCCTGGACGAGCGCGAGGCCGCCGTGGCCGCCGCCCTGGTGCGCGCGCCCAACGCCCGGCCCGCGCTGGTGGCGCAGCGCGCCTGCGGCGTGCTGCGGGCCATGCGCCCCAACGCCGGGAGCGCCGCCGCCAGCGCCGAGTGCGACGCGCTCGACCTGTTCACCACCGCCGCCCTGCAGCGCCGCGCCTGGGCCGCCAGCGAAGGCATGGCGCCGCACTTCGCGCGCCAGTTCATGGCGCAGCAGCGCGCCCGGCGGGCACCGGGCCAGCCTTTGCCGGCCACGCTGCGCTCCAGCCTGCGCGCGCCGCTGCAGCGCATGGCGCAGCAGACCCTGGCCCAGCACCTGCGCGAGCTGCGCGGGCGCAACGTGGAGGATGGCGCGGTGGTAGTGCTCGACAACGCCAGCGGCGAGGTGCTGGCCTGGGTCGGCTCCTCGGGCGAACTCAGCCAGGCCGCCGAGGTGGACGGCGTGCTCGCGCGGCGCCAGCCTGGCTCCACGCTCAAGCCCTTCCTGTACGCGCAGGCCATCGCGCAGCGGCGGCTCACGGCGGCCTCGCTGGTGCACGACGCGCCCGCGCAGATCGCCACCGCCAGCGGGCTGTACATCCCGCAGAACTACGACCGGCAGTTCAAGGGCTGGGTCTCGGTGCGCACTGCGCTCGCGGCCTCGCTCAACGTGCCCGCGGTGCGCACGCTGGTCATGGTCTCGCCCGATGCCTTCTTCGCCCAGTTGCGCCAGCTCGGCCTGCCGCTGGCCGAGTCCGGCGGCTACTACGGCTACAGCCTGGCCCTGGGCAGCAGCGAGGTGCAGCTGCTGCACCTGGCCAACGCCTACCGCGCACTGGCCAACGGCGGGCGCGCCAGCCCCGTGGCCTACGCGCCCGGCGCCACCCCCACATTCACCCCGGCGCTGGACGCGCGCGCAGCCTATTTGGTGGGCGACATCCTCTCCGACCCCAACGCGCGCGCGCGCACCTTCGGCACCGACAGCGTGCTCGCCACGCGCTTCTGGAGCGCGGTCAAGACTGGCACCAGCAAGGACATGCGCGACAACTGGGCCGTCGGCTGGTCCGCGCGCTACACCGTCGGCGTGTGGGTGGGCAACGCCAGCGGCGCCAGCATGCACGACGTGAGCGGCAGCAGCGGCGCGGCACCCATCTGGGCCGCCGTGATGGGCTGGCTGCATGCGCGCGCGCCCAGCCGTGCGCCCCGGCCCCCGGCCGGGCTGGTGCGCCAGGACGTGCGCTTCGGCCCCGATGCGCAAGGCCAGCCGCTGGAGAGCCGGCGCAGCGAGTGGTTCATCGACGGTACGCAGCAGCCGCTGTTTGCTATGGATTCGGGAGCTTCTGGCGCTTACCCAGCAAGCGCTGGAGGCCAAAATGGCTTGCAGGCACGCATCCAGTCGCCCACGCCCGGCACCGTCATCGCGCTGGACCCTGACATCCCGCCCGCGCGCCAGCGCCTGTGGTTCGAGGCCAGCGGCGACGGCAGCGGCCTGCGCTGGCGCATCGACGGGCGTGAGCTGGGCCGGGGCGCGCGCTGGGGCTGGCTGCCCTGGCCAGGCCGGCATCTGGTGGAACTGACCGACGCGCGCGGCCAGGTGCTTGACAGCCTGCGCTTCGAGGTGCGTGGGGCCGGGGTGCGGGCGGGCGCGTGAACCCGGCTGGATGCTGCGAAAAGTGTAGCTGCCAGCGCAATCCAGCAAAGGGCTGGAGGCATGAATGGCCCGGAATGCGCACGGCGGGTGCCGGCCACGGCGCGCGCGCTTTCACTTACACTGGGAAACAACTTTCAGGAGGCCCCCCGCGTGCAATCCCCTCTCTCCCATTGGCGCCGGCTCCAGCACCACATGCCTGCGTGGTGTGCGGCCATCCTGCTGTGCGCCGCCGGGTGGGGAGCGGTGCGGCCAGCCTGGGGGCAGGACATCGTCACCGACGAAAAGTCGCAGTCCGTCGCCAAGACGGTGATGGGCATCCTGGGCTACACGCGCTGGCCGGGCGAGCCCGAGACCGTGCAGCTGTGCGTCGTCGGGCCCACCGAGTACGCCGACGAGCTGCTCAAGGGCGGGCAACTGCCGGGCGCGCGCGTGGTGCAGGTGCGCCGCATGCGCCTGGAGGACGCGGCCTTGCTGACCCAGTGCCACGGCGTGTACGCGGGCCGGCTGGACGACCGGGCGTGGCATGCGCTGCGCCAGCGGCTGCAGGGCCAGCCGCTGCTGTCGATCAGCGAGCGCCAGGAGCTGTGCCAGACCGACTGCATGTTCTGCCTCGACGTGCGGGACGCAGGTGTCGGCTTTGAAACCAACCTCGATGCCGTGGCGCGCAGCGGCGTGCGCGTCAACCCGCGGGTCCTGCAGCTGGCCAAGCGCAAAGGAGGGGCTTGATGGCTCCAGCGCCAGGGGCAGCGCGCGGGCCGCTGTCGTTGCGTGACGTGGTGCACCGCGCCCACCTGGGCATGGCCCTGGTGGCCATGGCGCTGGCGGGCAGCCTGCTGCTGCTGGCGGGCCTGTTCGCGCTGCGCGTGCACATTGGCAGCAACCTGGAGCTGACCGCGCGTTCCGTGGCCTACACGGTCGAGGCGGCGCTGGTCTTCCGGGACGCCGAAGACGCGCAGCAGACCCTGGCGCGCATGCTCGCCGGCGAAGGCGTGGCCCAGGCGCAGGTGCGCGATGCGCAGGGCAAGGTGTTCGCCCAGTGGCAGCGCAGCGGGTCGGGCCCGCGTGCGCGCATGGGCGCCACGCTGGCGCGGCTGGTCGGCAGCCAGCAGGCCATGGCGCCCATCCTGTTCGGCGGCGTGGCGGTGGGGCAGGTTGAGTTGCTTGGCGATGGGCAGGGCATGCTGAATTTCGTGCTGTCCGGCGTGGCGGTGCTGCTGCTGTGCACGGCGGTCAGCGGCGCAGTCGGCATGGCGCTGTCGCGGCGCATGCTGCGCGACATCGTGACGCCGCTGCAGGCCTTGGCGCGGGTGGCGCGCGCGGTGCACCACGAGCGCGCCGTGGGCCAGCGCGTGCCGCCCGCGCGGCTGGCCGAACTGCGCGCGCTGGGCGATGACTTCAACGCCCTGCTCGATGAGCTGGAGCGCCGCCAGTCCCTGCTGGAGGAGAAAAACGCCCAGCTCACCCACAGCGCGCTGCACGACAGCCTGACCGGGCTGCCCAACCGGGCGCATTTCGAGCATTTCCTGCAGGAGGCGCTGGCGCGCGCGCATGCCGGCGGGCAGCCGATGGCGCTGCTGTTCCTCGACAACGATGGCTTCAAGCAGGTCAACGACACCCACGGCCATGGCGCGGGCGATGTCCTGCTGGCCGAGGTGGCGCGGCGGGTGCAGGCGCAATTGCGCCCGGGCGACCTGGCGGCCCGGCTTGGAGGGGATGAGTTTGCCGTGGTGATGGCGCCCGCCGCCACGGGGCCGCAGGCCGAGGCCATGGCCGCCCGCCTGGGCCAGGCCATTGCCGCGCCGCTGCGCCTGGCCTCGGGGGTGGAGCTGCATCCCGCGGCCAGCATTGGCGTAGCCTTGTTCCCGCAGCAGGGGGCCGACATGGAGGCGCTGCTGCGCGCTGCCGATGCCGCCATGTACCATGTGAAGGGCCGCCGTCGCCGGGCTCGCGCCGAGACCCCGGCACCGCGGTGAAGGGCAGCCAGAAGCTGCCAGCCAAAGGGACAGCAATGATGCAGACGAATTCGATGGATGTCTCCCGCGCAAGGTTTCTGCGCTGCGCAGCGGCCGCTGTGGCCGCCCTGGCGCTGGCCGCGTGCCAGAGCCCGCCGGCCCCGGCCTCCGTCCTGGCGCCGCCGCAGCCCGACCGGCGGGCCCAGGTGCTGCGCGAATATGGCTTCGAGCAGACCGACGACGGCTGGGAGCTGCAGATGTCCGGCAAGCTCCTGTTCGAGTTCGACTCGGATGCACTGCAGGGCCAGCGCCGCGCCTCGGTGCTGCAGATGGGGCACGCCCTGGTGGCGGTGGGCGTGCAGACGCTGCGCGTGGAGGGCCATACCGACGACCAGGGCAGCGATGCGTACAACGAGCGCCTGTCCCTGCGCCGCGCGCAGGCCGTGGCCCAGGTTCTGGCCGAGGCGGGCATGGAGCGCGGCCGCATCAGCGTGCGTGGCTACGGCCGCAGCCGTCCCCTGGTGACTGGTGGCCCTGAAGGGACGCGCAAGGAAAACCGGCGCGTGGCCATCATCGTGCCGGCGCAGTGAACGCGCCCTGAGCAGCCGGGCGCAGGGCGGGGCTGGCTGCAAAAAAATTCAAACCTCCTGCAAAAGCCTTCAGCCTGCGCGGGGCGGTGCGGGGCTACCATGCGCGGCTTGTTTCACGCCAACCGAGGACGCCGTGGCCGATCTCTCCAAAATCACCTGTATCGAAGACCTGCGCGTGGCCGCCGAGCGGCGCGTGCCGCGCATGTTCTACGACTACGCCGATTCGGGGTCATGGACCGAGGGCACCTACCGCGCCAACGAAAGCGATTTCCAGTCCATCAAGTTCCGCCAGCGCGTGGCTGTGAACATGGAAGGGCGCAGCACCGCTGTCACCCTGGTGGGACAGCAGGCCTTCATGCCGGTGGCGATCGCGCCGGTGGGGCTGACCGGCATGCAGCATGCCGACGGCGAGATCCACGCCGCGCGCGCGGCCGAGAAGTTCGGCATCCCGTTCACCCTGTCCACCATGAGCATCTGCTCGATCGAGGACATCGCCGGGCACACCAGCGCCCCGTTCTGGTTCCAGCTCTACATGATGCGCGACCGCGACGCCATGGCCCGCATGATCCAGCGTGCCAAGGATGCGCGGTGCAGCGCCCTGGTGCTGACGCTGGACCTGCAGGTGATTGGCCAGCGCCACAAGGACATCAAGAACGGCCTGACCGCGCCGCCCCGGCCCACGCTCAGGAACATCCTCAACCTGATGACCAAGCCCCAGTGGTGCCTGGGCATGGCGGGTACCAGGCGCCGCACCTTCCGCAACCTGGTGGGCCACGTCAAGGGCGTCTCGGATATGAACTCGCTGGCCGCCTGGACCAACGAGCAGTTCGACCCGCGCCTGTCCTGGGCCGACGTGGACTGGGTCAAGCAGCAGTGGGGCGGCAAGCTCATCCTCAAGGGCATCATGGAGGTGGAGGACGCCGTGCTGGCCGCGCAGCACGGGGCCGATGCCATCGTGGTGAGCAACCATGGCGGGCGCCAGCTCGACGGCGCGCCTTCGTCCATCCACGCGCTGCCCGCCATCGTGGCGGCCGTGGGCGACCGGCTGGAGGTGTGGATGGATGGCGGCATCCGCAGCGGCCAGGACGTGCTCAAGGCCTGGGCGCTGGGCGCGCGCGGCACCATGATCGGCCGGCCCATGGTCTACGGGCTGGGCGCCTTCGGCGAGGCCGGCGTGACCAAGGCCCTGCAGATCCTGCACAAGGAACTGGACGTGAGCATGGCGTTCTGCGGCCGCACCCAGCTGCAGCAGGTGGACCGTTCGATCCTGGTGCCCGGCACCTATCCGGCGCCCACAATAGCGGGGTGACCCCCGCCGAGCCGCCCCGCCGCATTGCCCACCTCGACATGGATGCGTTCTACGCCTCCGTGGAGTTGCTGCGCTATCCCCAACTGGCCGGGCTGCCGGTGGTGATCGGCGGCGGGCGCCGGACCGAGGACGATGCCCTGGCCGGCGCCTATGCCGGGCGCCTGGCCGAGATTCCGCTGGACTGCTTCGCGCGCCTGCAGGGCTACGCCGGCCGCGGCGTGATCACCACGGCCACCTACGCCGCGCGCGCCTTCGGCGTGGGCTCGGCCATGGGGCTGATGAAGGCGGCGCGCCTGTGCCCCCAGGCCATCCTGCTGCCGGTGGACTTCGCCGAGTACCGGCGCTACTCGCGCCGCTTCAAGGAGGTCATCCTCGCCATCGCGCCGGTGATGGAAGACCGGGGCGTCGACGAGGTGTACATCGATTTCACCCACGTGCCGGGCGGGCAGCGCGAGGGCGGGCGCGTGCTGGCGCGGCTGCTGCAGCGCAGCATCGCCGAAGCCACCGGGCTGAGCTGCTCGATCGGCGTGGCGCCCAACAAGCTGCTGGCCAAGATGGCCAGCGAGTTCCACAAGCCCAGCGGCATTTCCATCGTCCAGCCCGAGGAACTGCAGGCGCTGGTCTGGCCGCTGGCCTGCCGCAGGATCAACGGCATTGGCCCCAAGGCCGACGCCAAGCTGCAGGCGCATGGCATTCGCACCATCGGCGAGCTGGCGGCATGTCCGCGCGACTGGCTGGTGGCGCATTTCGGCAAGTCCACGGGCCTGTGGCTGCACGAGGCAGCCTGGGGGCGTGACGAGCGCCCTGTGGTCACGCAGAGCGAGCCTGTCTCGGTGAGCCGCGAAACCACCTTCGAGCGCGACCTGCACGCCGTGCACGACCGCGCCGAGCTGGGCCGCATCTTCACCGCGCTGTGCCAGCGCGTGGCCGAGGACTTGCAGCGCAAGGGCTACATGGGCCGCACCATCGGCATCAAGCTGCGCTACGACGACTTCAAGACCGCCACGCGCGACCAGACCGTGGCTGAACCCTTGCAGGATGCCGCCGCGATCCGCCGCGTGGCGGGCCAATGCCTCAAGCGCGTGCCGCTGGACAAGCGCCTGCGCCTGCTGGGCGTGCGTGTCGGGGCGCTGGTCAAGCCGGGGCAGGAGGGCGCGGCGGCGCCTGCCCGCCATCCCGCCCCTGGTGCCGACCCTTACACGGCGCCGCTTTTCTAGTGTCCCGAGTTGGAAGTTCGCTGAAGAAATAAAGATGTCGAAATCGTCGCCAGGCAAGGCGCAAACCACAGCGATAGCCGTAGCTATCGCGCGGATTTGCAACGCAGCATGGCGGCGATTCTCGGCATCTTTATGAAGCGAACTTCCAACTCGGGACACTAGGCGCGGCGCTCCTGGCGCATTCCACGCAGCCCGAAGCCCTGGCAAGCGCGGACCGGAGCAGACAGGTCTTTGATGTGTATCATTTTGTATATTGACCTGTACCCAGCATCTATTCCCCCGGCAGCGCGGAGATGACGTGCAACAACAACAGAGACGAAGGCTTCCGTCATGCGCATGAATGTGCCTGTCACCCAGTGCAACTACGACTATCCGGGCGGCGAACTGCTGGTTTCCAGTACCAATACGCGGGGTGAGATCACCCATTGCAATCCTGCCTTCGTGCGCGTGAGCGGCTATGACTACGGCGAACTGAGCGGCCAGCCGCACCACATCATTCGCCATCCCGACATGCCCGCGCTGGCGTTCAAGGACCTGTGGGCCACGGTGGGGCGCGGCAAACCGTGGACCGGCCTGGTGAAGAACCGGCGCAAGAACGGCGACCACTACTGGGTGCGCGCCAACGTCACGCCGATCATGGAAGGTGGCAAGCCCGTGGGCTATCTGTCGGTGCGCACCAAGCCTGCGGCGCAGGAGGCCGCCGCCGCCGAGGCGCTGTACGCGCGCATGCGCGCCGAAGCCGCCCAGGGCCGGACCACGCTGGCCTTGCGCGGCGGCGAGCTGGTGGTGGGCGGCGTGCGCGGCTGGCTGCAGCGCGTGCGCCGCCTCGGCGTTACCGTGCGCATGGCGCTGACGCTGGCGGCCCTCTCCAGCACCGTGCTGCTGGCCGACGTGCTGGCTCTGCAGGGCGTGCAGGCGCTGCTGTGGCGCGTGGCCGCGCTGGCGGGGGTCGGTGCCGGCATGGTCGCCTACTGCCACTTCCAGTTCAGCGCAGCGCTGAGGGAGGCCGAGCGCTTCGCCAGCGACATCGCGGGATGCAACCTGGCCACCACGGCGCGCACCGACTTTCCCAGCACGCTGGGCACCGTGCTGCGGCGCCTGGTGCAGATCCAGGTCAACCTGCGTGCCGTGGTGGGCGACGTGCGGGCCGAGGTGCAGGGCTTTTCCGGCGTCGCCGGGCAGATCGCCCAGGGCAGCACCGAACTGGCGCAGCGCACCGGCGCCCAGGCGGGCAACCTGCTGCAAACCACGCAGGCGATGCGCCAGCTTTCCGACACGGTGGCCGACACCGTGCGCGCCACCGAGGCCATGGAGGCCGAGAGCGCGCGCAGCATGGCCGTGGCGCGGCGCGGCAGCGCGGCGATCGCCGAGGTGGGCGCGTCGATGGAGCACATCCGCCAGTCGTCCGCGCGCATGGGCGAGATCATCAGCACCATCGAGAACATCGCGTTCCAGACCAACATGCTGGCGCTGAACGCCGCCGTCGAAGCCGCGCGCGCCGGCGAGCAGGGCCGGGGCTTTGCCGTGGTGGCGGGCGAGGTGCGCGCACTGGCCCAGCGCAGCGCCATGGCGGCCAAGGAAATCAGCGGCCTGATCGGCCAGTCGGTGGAGGGTATCGCCGAAGGCAACCAGCGCATGGTGCAGGCGGGCGGCACCATCGAGGACATGGTGCGCCTGGCCGAGCAGGTGTCGGGGCAGATGCACACCATCACCGACGCCACGCGCGGCCAGTCCGAGGGCATCACCCAGGTCAACCAGGCCATGCTGCAGCTCGACCAGGTGACCCAGCGCAATGCCGCCCAGGTGGAGGAATCCACGGCGGCCGCGCAGATGCTGCGCGCGGGCGCGCAGTCGCTGGAGCGCAGCGTGGCCGTGTTCAGACTGTTACCACGGAAAAGGCAGCACAGGAGGAATAAACAATGATGTCACCATGGTGATAGTTGTTTTTGTGCGTGCTCGCGAATTGTTTTTGATCAATCTGGCATCCAACGCATGCCCAGGAGGTTGCTGCTTTTTTATACTGAGTTGACATTCAGCAACATTCCGGCCATGCGCACGAACCTCCCCGTTACCCAGCAGGAGTACGACTACCCTGGTGAAGAGCTCCTGATGTCGACCACCGACACCAAGGGCGTCATCACCCACTGCAATGCCGCCTTCATGCGCGTGAGCGGGTTCGAGTTCGACGAACTCATCGGGCAACCCCACAACATCGTGCGCCATCCCGACATGCCGCCCGAGGCCTATAAGGACCTGTGGGCCACCATCGGCCATGGCCGCAGCTGGACGGGCATCGTGAAGAACCGGCGCAAGAATGGCGACCACTACTGGGTGCGCGCCAGCGTCACGCCGCTGGTGGAAAACGGCAAGCCCAAGGGCTATATGTCGGTGCGGGCGAAGCCCACGCGCGCCGAGGTGGCCGCCGCCGAGCAGCTGTACGAGCGCCTGCGCCGTGAGCGCGAGGCCGGCCGCCCGACCATCCGCCTGCATGCCGGGCGCGTGCGACCCATGGGCTGGCGCGACTGGCTGGGGCGCTGGCAGCGCGCCAGCATCACCCAGCGCATGGCCGGGCTGCTGGGCCTGCTGGTGCTGGCGGGGCTGGCGCCGGGCGCCATGGGCTGGACAGGCCCGGCGGTGCTGGCCGGACAGGCCCTGGCACTGGTGCTGCTGGCCGCGTTCATCGTCTGGCGCGTGGATTCCAGCATCACCAAGTCCTTGACCGACGCCAACCTGCTGGCGCGTGACATCGCAGGCTGCAACCTTGTCACCGTGGTCAGCGGCGGGCGCGGCCGTCACCCCATGGTGCTGCTGACGGAGCGGCTGCAGCAGATCCAGATCAACCTGCGCGCCGTGGTGGGCGATGCGCGCGGCGAGATCTCCGGCTTCGGCGAAATCTCCGGCGAGATGCACCGCAGCGCCCAGCACCTGGCCGAGCGCACCGAGTCGCAGGCCGCGAGCCTGGAGGAAACGGCGGCGTCGATGGAGGAACTGTCGGCCACCGTGCGCCAGTCCGGCGACACGGCGCAGCAGATCGCCAAGGAAAGCGAGCGCAGCGCCCAACTGGCGCGCGAGGGCGGACAGGCCGTGGCCACGGTCACCCAGGTGATGCAGTCCATCGAGGATTCGTCGCGCCAGATGGGGCAGATCATCTCCACCATCGAGGGCATTGCGTTCCAGACCAACATCCTGGCGCTCAACGCCGCCGTCGAGGCGGCGCGCGCGGGCGAGCAGGGCAAGGGCTTCGCCGTGGTGGCGGGCGAGGTGCGCGCGCTGGCGCAGCGCAGCGCCCAGGCGGCGGGCGAGATCCGCGCGCTCATCGGCACCTCGAACACGCATGTGGCGCATGGCGCGGGCCAGGTGCAGGCCGCGGGCAAGACCATCGCCCAGGTGGTCGATTCGGCCGCCTACGTGAACCAGCTGATGGAACAGATCGGCACCGCCGCGCGCGAGCAGACCATGGGCATCGCCCAGGTCAACACTGCCGTGGTGGAGCTGAACCACGTCACGCAGCAGAACGCCGCGCTGGTGCAGGAGTCGGCCGACGCCGCCAACCACATGAACGCCAACGCCGGCGTGCTCGGGCGCACGCTGGCGGTGTTCCGCCTGCCGGGCGACCGCAGCTGAACGCTGGGCCGCGTTTCAGGCCTGCCTGCAGGCTGCGTCCGCCGCCACCGGGCCCTGTCCCCGCAGCGCGGCTGCCATGCGGGGCAGCATCGGGGCGAGCGCAGCGTCGTCCGGCGCGCAGGCCAGGCCCAGGTGCCGGGCGAAAGGCAGGGCCGCATCCAGCGGGCGCGCGATGCAGCGCGGCGCATGCGCTGCGTGCGACTGCGGCACCACGGCCAGGCCCAGGCCCAGCTCCACCATCTGCAGCAGGGCTTCCTCGCGCGCGGCGCTGGCCCGTGCCTCGAAGGTGATGCCCTGTTCGGCCAGCAGCCGGGCGAAGCGCTCGTGCAGCGGGCAGTAGGGGCGCTCGATCAGCGGCAGGCCCTGCAGGTCGGCCAGGGCGAAGCGGGCCTTGAAGCGCAGCGGGTGCCGCTCGGGCACGAGCATCACGTAGGGTTCGCGCGCCACGCTCTCGAACAGGTCGCCTTCGGGCTTGCAGTGGTCGGCCACGAGGCGCAGCCGTGCCTCGCCGGGCGTGGCGGTCAGGCGGATCTGTGCGGCGGGCCAGTGGGCGTCAAGCCAGGAGAGCAGGGGCGCCGCGCTGCGCAGCAGCACGTCGTCGGGCAGGTGGATGCCCAGCACCTCGCGCGGCGCCTCGCGGAAGTCGCGCACCATCGCCCCGGCCTGCGCCAGCAGGCTGCACGCGCGCGGGTAGAGCCGCTCGCCCGCGGGCGTGGGGGCCAGGCCCGCGCGGCTGCGCTCGAACAGCAGAGTGCCCAGCACGTCCTCCAGCCCCTTGATGGCCATGCTGATCGAAGGCTGCGCCACGTGGCAGCGGCGCGCGGCGGCGGTGACGCCGCCTTCCTCGTAGGCAGCGACGAAGTAGCCCAGGGCGCGCAGGTCGAACAGCATGGCGTGGCGGTGCTCAGGCGCCCGTGGGCGCGATGGTGGTGACGGTCTCGCGGAAGTAGTCGAGCCGGCCCTGGACGGAGTGGCTCACGATCCAGGTCACGCTCTCCACCTCGCGCTGCTGTACGGCGTAGAAGAAACGCTGGTGGAAGCGCGTGAGTACCCAGTCGTTGCCCAGCGTCTGGCTCTCGGTCTCCACGATGCGCGTGCCGCGCGGAAAGACCTCCGCTGCCAGGCGCTGCAGCACGGCCAGCAGGCCGGCTTTATCGCGCGCCTGCTGCCAAGACACGTCGGCCGTGTCGCGGTAGTGGTCGATGCGGAAATCCACGGCATCGTCGATGTGGGCGAGCAATTCCGGCACGTTGCCTGCGGCGAAGGCGGCCAGCACGTGGTCGATGGGGTGGCGGGTGGTTGCGGTGGCGGTCATGGACGGGCTCCTGGGTGAAGAAAGAAGCCGCGACTGTAGAAAGCCGTTATCCATCCGTAAATTATTTTATTTATTGCGCCAAAGGATAAAAAAACGATGGATGGCGGGTCATTGCCGTGCCGTGCGCACGTTGCGCGGCAACTGCTGCGGATGGCTGGTGCGCAGCGGGTTGATGTCCAGCCCGCCGCGGCGCGTGTAGCGCGCGTACACCGTCAGCTTGAGCGGGCGGCAGCGCGCGGTGATGTCCATGAACATGCGCTCCACGCACTGTTCGTGGAATTCGTTGTGGTTGCGAAAGCTCACGATGTACTGCAGCAGGCCGGCCTGGTCGATCTGCGGGCCGCTGTAGCCGATCTGCACGCTGCCCCAATCGGGCTGGCCGGTCACCAGGCAGTTGCTCTTGAGCAGGCGGCTGGTCAGCGTCTCGGTCACGGGGGCGGCGCCGAACGCGGCGGTGAGCAGCGCGGGCTCCGGCTGGTAGTGCGTGCACTCCACGTCCAGCCGGTCCAGGTCCAGGCCGCTGAGCTCGTGCACGGGTTCCTGGTCGAACTGCTCCGGCCCGGCCAGGCGCACGCCCACGGTGCCGGGGCTGGCCGCGCCGCGCCAGGCGGCTTCGCTCAGGTCGGCGCGCAGGCGCTCGCGCACGGCGTCGCTGCTGGCGAAGCGCGTGCTGTTGAAGCTGTTGAGGTACAGCTTGAACGACTTGCTCTCGATGATGTTCGGCGTTTCGCACGGCACGGTGATGTGCGCCAGCGCCACCTGCGGCTTGCCGCGCGCGTTCAGCCACGACAGCTCGAATGCCGTCCACAGGTCGGCACCGAAGAACGGCTGCTGGCCGGTGATGCCGATCTCGGCGCGCTTTGGCGCGCGCGCGATGGGAAACAGCAGGGCGGGGTCGTACTGGTCGGCATAGGCCGAGGCTTTGCCCAGGGGGGACTGTGCTGGATGGTTCATGGTGTGCTACTGAAGGTATAGCTGCTCGCGCTTTCTGGTAAAGCGCTGGAGCCGTTTTTTGCCTGAAATCTCAAGGCCTCAGCGGCGCAGCACGCTGCGGTAGAAAAAGATGCAGAGGCCGCCAAAATACAGCAGCCCCAGCCACATCGCGGGGGCAAACCCTTCGCCCGCGAGGGCCAGGGGGGCGTCCTGGCCGCTGAAGCCGATCAAGGCCGCCAGCAGCAGGCCCATGAGGCTCTCTCCCACGATCAGGCCCGAGGCCAGCAGCAGGCCGCGTTCTTCCGCCGCGGCGGCCCAGTCCGGCCCCAGGCGTGCCCCGGCGCTGCGCAGGCCGCGCTGCAGGCTCCAGCCCAGCGCGGCGCCCACGGCCAGCGTCAGGCCGATGGTGGGCGGCAGGTAGATGCCCAGGCCCACCGCCAGCGGCGGCAGCGCCCCGCGCCCGGTACGGCGCAAGGCCACGTCGGCCACGATGACGCCAACGCCCAGCAGCACGCCCAGCCCCAGCATCGTCCACTCCAGCGCGCCGCTGAAGATGCCGCTGGCGATCTGCTGCATCAGCGTGGCCTGCGGGGCGGCCAGGGCCTGCGCCGGGTCCATGCCCGGGCGCGGCAGGGCGCCGGCAAAGCCGTAGGCGTGGTAGAGCAGGTCGAGCACGGGCGGAATCACCACGGCGCCCACCAGGCAGCCGATGATGAGCACCACCTGCTGGCGCCAGGGCGTGGCGCCCACCAGGTAGCCGGTCTTGAGGTCCTGCAGGTTGTCGTTGGAGATGGCCGCCATGGCCAGGATCACCGACACCATGAACAGCACCAGCGCCACGCCCAACTGGCCCGAGACGCTGGCCGCGAACGCCGGCACCAGCGTGTGCAGCGCCAGCAGCGCCAGGCCCATGAGAATGGTGGCGATGATGCCGATGCCCGAGATGGGGCTGGCCGACGAACCCACCAGCCCGGCCATGTAGCCGCAGGCCGCCGCCACCAGGAAACCGAACACCGCCGCGAACAGCACGCACAGGGCCGTGAGGGCGTAGCGCGCGGCGGGCGGCATGCCCGGCAGGTATTCGGCGATGAAGCCTTGGGTGACCAGGAACAGCACCGCCAGCGCGGCTGCGCCGATGGCCAGCATCCAGCGCCGGGGCATGTCCTGGTCGGTGGCGGGTGGTGCTGCGCCGTCGCCCTGGGGCCGGGCGCCTTGCTGGCGGATGGCCTGCAGGATGGGCCGGACCAGCGTGGCCACGGTCCACAGCGCCGAAATGCCGATGACCCCGGCGCCGAGAAAGCGCACCTTGCCCGCCCACAACTGGGTGGCCAGCGCGGGCAGCGCCTGCCCGTGCTCCGCAGGGGCCAGGGCGGTGAGCCACGGCACGGCAACGCCCCAGCACAGCACCAGCCCCAGCAGCACCGCCACGCCGGCCGCGGCGCCCATCAGGTAGCCGGCGGCCAGCAGCGCCGGAGAAAACCCGGCCGCCACCCGGAACACCACGCCACCCGCGGGAATCCACAGGTTCACCGCATCGCCCAGCAGGCGCAGACCGCCGCTCAGGAAACCGAACAGCGCGGCCAGCCCGGTGCCCCAGCCCAGTTGGCGCAGGCCCGCGCTCTGCCCCTTGCCCTGGGCCTGGCCCTTGTGGCGCTGGGCCTCGCCCACGCGCAGCACTTCGGCGGCGGCCACGCCCTCGGGGTAGGGCAGGCCGGACTGGACCACCATCACGCGCCGCAGCGGCACGGTGTAGAGCACGCCCAGGGTGCCGCCGGCGGCGCAGACCAGCGCCGTCTGCCAGAACGGAAAGCCGTTCCACAGCCCGAGCATCAGCAAGGCCGGCAGCACGAAAATCACCGACGACAGCGTGCCGGCGGCCGAGGCCTGGGTCTGCACCAGGTTGTTTTCCAGGATGTTGGCGTCGCGCAGGCGGTACAGCAGCGCCATGGATATCACGGCCGCGGGGATGGCCGAGGCGAAGGTTAGCCCGACCTTCAGGCCGAGGTAGACGTTGGCCGCCGTGAAGGCCAGCGTGATGAGTGCGCCAAGGAAGACACCGCGTACGGTGAACTCGCGCACGGCGGCGGGGTGTGGTGCCATGGGGGCTCGCTTTGCTGGGGGTTCAGTGGAACGCGCGCTCGCGCAGCCATTTGGTGGCGATCCATTTCTCGCCTGCCAGCACGGGCGCGCCGGCGTGCAGGGTCTGGGTGCCCGGATCGGGGCGCGCGTAGCTGAAGAACACCGCGTGGCCGGGGTGCGGCGTCACTTCCAGGCCCGCGTCGGGGAAGGTGGTGGCGCCGCCCTGGGCCGGGGCGTTCAGGTACAGCACCAGCGTGGCCACGCGCTGGCCGCCCCGGCGCACCAGCGTGGCGGTGCCGCGCTGGGCGGGGTCGAAGTAGTCGTAATGCGGCTTGTACTCGGCGCCCGGGCCGTAGCGCAGCACCTGCAGGCCCTCGCCGTTTTCCACCGGCCAGTTCACCAGGCGGGCGATGCGCGCCTCGATGCGCTGGACCAGCGCCGTCTCGCCGCGCTGGAAGAACATGCCTTCGCTGGTGCGGTCCGCGTTGACTTCCTCGCCGCCGGTGGCCGTGGCCACGGTGAGCGAGCGCGCCATGCGCGGGCGCGCGGCGTCGATCAGCGCGGCGCATTCCTCGGGCGAGAGCAGGTTGCCCAGCAGCACCACGCGCGGGCGCGCCAGGGCCATGAGCACGTCGACCGTGCGGTCGCCCGCGTCGATGCGCGCCGGTGCGCCTTGCAGCGCGGGCTCGGGCAGGGCCGTGGCGGGCCCTGGCTCTGGCGGTGCCGTTGTTGCGGTGCTGGCGTGCAGCGTCTCTTCGGCGGCCTGGCGGGCCACCTCGGCGTCCCAGCCGGCCTGGCACATGGCATCGACCAGGGCGGGCAGGTCCAGCCCCTCGGCGGCCCGCTCGGCGATCCATGCGCGCAGCGCCGGGGTGACGGGCTGGCGGGTGCTCATGGCTGCGCCGCGCGGCGGAACACCAGGCGCTCGGGGGCCGACGCGGCGGGGTGGAAGGCGTAGCCCTCCAGGTCGAAGCCTTCGAGCTGGCGCGGCGTGCTGGGGCGCTGCTGGATGGCCCAGCGCGCCATCAGGCCGCGCGCGCGCTTGGCGTAGAAGCTGATGATCTTGTACTGGCCGCCCTTGCAGTCCTTGAACACGCACTCGACCACGCGCGCGCCGAGCGCCTTGCGGTCCACGGCCTTGAAGTATTCCTGCGACGCCAGGTTCACCACCACCGGGTCGGCCTCGTCCGCCAACTGGCGGTCCAGGTGCTCGGCGATGCGCCGGCCCCAGAACTGGTACAGGTTGGCGCCGGCATCGGTGGCCAGGCGCGTGCCCATTTCCAGGCGGTAGGGCTGCATCAGGTCGAGCGGGCGCAACACGCCGTAGAGCCCGCTGAGGATGGCGAGGTGCCGCTGCGCCCAGTCCAGGTCCGGCAGCGAGAGCGTGGCGGCCTGCAGGCCCTCGTACACGTCGCCGTTGAAGGCCATGATGGCCTGGCGCGCGTTCTCCTCGGTGAACCGGGGCGACCAGGCGCCGTAGCGCGCCACGTTGAGCGCCGCCAGCGCGTCGCTGATGGACATGAGCGAGGCGATGTCCTGGGGCGCGCGGGTGCGCAGCACCGCGATCAGGCGGGCGGCGTCCGGGATGAACTGGGGCTGGGTGTGCGGTAGCCCAGTGGGAAGCGGGCTGGCGTAGTCCAGCGATTTGGCGGGGGAGAGCAGAAACAGCATCGGGCTGGGACTCCTGGGTTTCTAGCCAAATAAGGCTCCAGGCCTTGCTGGCAAAGCGCTGGCAGCTATGGTTTTTGAATGTCAGCCCCGGGGACCCGGCCCGGGGCGCTGGTAGGTCAGTTTTCCATGGCCCATGGAACTGGCGCGGCCCATGCGCGGGCAGCCGAGCAAGGGCCGCCCCGCAGCGAGGGCTGCGTCCCCCTGCCCGCATGGCGCAGCCATGCGAGAGCGGGGGGAAGCGGCGCAGCCGCTCAGGGGGAGCTTCACTTCAACCGCGCTGTGCCTGCTCGAACGGCAGTTGCAGGTCGCGCAGGTCGCGGCGGGTTTCCACCAGGACCAGGGGGCCTTCGTCGAGCACCACGGCCGCGGGCCGTTCGCGCGGCACGTGGACCGGGCTGGGCTCGGCGGCAATCGCGGCCTGCACTGCGGCCACCTTGTCGGCGTCCGAGTTCACCCACTGCAGGCCGGATGCCGTGGCGATCTGCTCCAGCGCGCTGGTGGGCAGCGTGAAGGATTGCACCTTGGGCATGCTGCCCGCTGCGGAGGCGGTGGGGGCCGGGGCGGCTGCGACTGCCTTGGGCGCTTGCGCTGAGGCCACGGAGGCCACGGCGGGCGCTGCCTCGGCTTCGGCTGCCGGCGCGGGGGCCTCCTCGGCCATTTGCGCGGCCGCCACCGGGGCTGTGGGGGCCGTCACGGGGGCCACCGGGGCGGGCGCTTCGACCGGCTCGGCCGCTGCTTCGGGGGCCGTGGCCGTGGCGGCCGGCGCGGCGGTGAAGTAGCTGCGGCGCGGCGCTTCGTCGGCGCTGGCGTCTTCCGCCGGGGCCGGGGCGGGTGCCGCTTCCGCAGCGCCTTCCTCACGGGCGGGGCGTTCGCCTTGCTCGCCACGGTTGCGGCGGTCGCGGCCATAGCGGTCGCGCGAACGGCGCTCGCGGCGCTGTTCCTCGCTGGCCGGTGCGGCGGCTTCCGGCGCGGCCGTGTCGTTGCCCGTCAGGTCCAGGTCGGGCAGGGCGGACAGTGGCGCGGTGTCGGCGAAGTCGGCCACCGGCAGGGGCGTGGCCGTGCCCTCGGTGCGCGGGGCGCGCTCGCGGCGGCCGCCTTCGCTGCGTTCCGTGCGCTCGCCGCGCTCGGTGCGTTCACCACGGCGGCCGTTGCCGTCGCCGCGCTCGCGGCGCTCGCCATTGCGCGGCGCGCGCTCGCCACGGGCTTCCTGGGGCGCGCCTTCGCCGGCCGGGGCGGTGCCTTCGGCGTCCACCGCCGGGCGCGCGTCGGCATCACGGCGTGCGCGCTGGTCGCGCGGGGCGTTGCCATTGCGTTCGCCTTGGCGTGGCTCGCCGTTGCGCTCGCGGCGGCCGTTGCGGGCTTCCGGGCTGCCGCCCTGGGCCTCGCCGCGCGCCGTGCCGCGTTCGCCATTGCGGCGGTTGCGGCCGTCGCCACGGCCTTCGCGGCGGGCGCCGGCTGCGGCGTCCGTGGCAGTGGCCGCGGCGGGCGTGGCCACGGGCGCGGGCGCCGGGGCCGCGCCGAAGCCGAACAGGCTCTTGAGCCAGGCGAAGAAGCCTTGCTCCTGCGGGGCCGGCGCACGTGGTGCGGCCGCCGGGGCCGGGCTGGGGGCTGGCGCTGTGGCATCGGGGCGCTGGCCATTGCGGGGCGGGCGCTGGGCGCCTTCGGGGCGCGGCTCGGTCACGGGGGCCGGGGCATCGGGCAGCACGCCCTTGATGACCGGCGTCTGCTTGTTCGTCGGCTCCTGTGAGCGGCGCGTGACTTGGGTGCGCTCTTCCTGCTCGTCGGCGAGCTTGTAGCTGGCCTCGATGTGGTCCAGGCGCGGGTCGTCGTGCTTGAGGCGCTCCAGCTTGTAGTGCGGCGTCTCCATCGACTTGTTGGGCACCATGAGCACGGACACGCGCTGCTTGAGTTCGATCTTGGCGATCTCGGTGCGCTTTTCGTTGAGCAGGAAGGAGGCGACCTCCACCGGCACTTGCACGTGCACGGCGGCGGTGTTGTCCTTCATCGACTCCTCTTGGATGATGCGCAGGATCTGCAGTGCCGAGGATTCGGTGTCGCGGATGTGGCCGGAGCCGCCGCAGCGCGGGCAGTTGATGTGCGCGCCTTCGCTCAGGGCGGGCTTGAGGCGCTGGCGGCTCATTTCCATCAGGCCGAACTTGCTGATGGTGCCGAACTGCACGCGCGCGCGGTCCTGGCGCAGCGCGTCGCGCAGGCGGTTCTCGACCTCGCGGCGGTTCTTGCTCTCCTCCATGTCGATGAAGTCGATCACGATCAGGCCGCCCAGGTCGCGCAGGCGCATCTGGCGCGCCACTTCGTCGGCGGCCTCGAGGTTGGTGCGCGTGGCAGTTTCCTCGATGTCGCCGCCCTTGATGGCGCGCGCCGAGTTCACGTCCACGCTGACCAGCGCCTCGGTGTGGTCGATCACGATGGCGCCGCCCGAGGGCAGGGTGACGGTGCGCGAGTAGGCCGACTCGATCTGGTGCTCGATCTGGAAGCGGCTGAACAGCGGCGCGTCGTCGCGGTAGCGCTTCACGCGGGCCGCGTGCTCGGGCATCACGTGCGACATGAACTGCTGCGCCTGTTCGTAGATGTCGTCCGTGTCGATCAGGATGTCGCCGATGTCGCTGTTGAAGTAGTCGCGGATGGCGCGGATCACCAGGCTCGACTCCTGGTAGATCAGGAACGCGCCCTTGCCCGCCTTGGCGGCGCCGTCGATGGCGGTCCAGAGCTTGAGCAGGTAGTTCAGGTCCCACTGCAGTTCGGGCGCGGTGCGGCCGATGCCGGCGGTGCGCGCGATGATGCTCATGCCCTTGGGGTATTCGAGCTGGTCCATCGCCTCCTTCAGCTCGGCGCGGTCCTCGCCCTCGATGCGGCGCGAGACGCCGCCGCCGCGCGGGTTGTTCGGCATCAGCACCACGTAGCGGCCGGCCAGGGAGATGAACGTCGTCAGCGCCGCGCCCTTGTTGCCGCGCTCTTCCTTCTCGACCTGCACCAGCAGTTCCTGGCCCTCGCGGATCACCTCGTTGATGCGCGCCTGGCTGGGCGAGACGCCCTCGGCGAAGTACTGCTTGGAGATTTCCTTGAACGGCAGGAAGCCGTGGCGATCCTCGCCGTAATCGACGAAGCAGGCCTCGAGCGACGGCTCGACGCGCGTGACCACGGCCTTGTAGATGTTGCCCTTGCGCTGTTCGCGCCCTTCGATCTCGATCTCGTAGTCCAGCAGCTTCTGGCCGTCCACGATGGCCAGGCGCCGTTCCTCGGGCTGCGTGGCGTTGATGAGCATCCGCTTCATGATGCGATTCCTTTGTTCGTTTTGAGGGTGCCGTGTACCAGGGGTACACGGGGCACCGGCATGTTCACTCGTTCTCACAGGCTCTTTCACAGAGCCGAGATGCCGGGGCTGATGCCTTGAAACGAAGGAAAGCGCGCAAACGCCAGCGCTGGCCGCAGGCCAGGCGCTATGTGAGCCAGGGGGGCGGGGGCGCGTGGATGGGGGCGAGGCGCGCGGCGCGCGGCGCGGCCACGCAGGGCTGGGCGCGCAGGGCAGGCAAATGGGCGTTTCCCGGCATGCCAATGACCACCGCCGGGGGCGCAAGCCTCCGCCAGAGTGACTCCATCCATGCCCAGACAACCCACATGTGTTCGCTTCGATCCGCCGGCAGCGCACATGCTGCAGGCCAGTATTCCGTGTGTTTCAATGCGTCAGCCCGCCGTGCGGCGCGCAGCGAGGGCCGCAGGCTCTTCAAACGCCTGCCGCGGTGCATGCACGAAGCCCGTTGGCATCGACCTGCCTGCGCCGGGGGAAAACCCAGGAAAATGTCCGCTGGACTAAACTCCAGAGAAATCAACCACTTACATTCAACGTGCGCAGGTGAAACACATTATAGAGGGCAAACCAAGTCCTGCCCCGGCGGCCCGTCTTGTCGCGGTGGACGCCGAGTCGGGCGGCCAGCGCCTGGACAACTTCCTGTTGCGCCAGCTCAAGGGCGTTCCCAAGACCCACGTCTACCGCATCATCCGCAGCGGCGAGGTGCGCGTGAACAAGGGCCGTGCCAGCGCCGACACGCGCGTGGCCGAGGGCGACCAGGTGCGCCTGCCGCCCGTGCGCGTCTCGGAGAAGGTGGCGCTCAAGGCCGGGCACCCGGCGCCGGCGCGCGAGTTCCCTCTACTGCTGGAGGACGAGCACCTGATCGCCATCGACAAGCCCGCGGGCGTGGCCGTGCATGGCGGCAGCGGGGTCAGCTTCGGCGTGATCGAGCAGTTGCGCCAGGCGCGCCCGCAGGCGAAGTTCCTGGAACTCGTGCACCGGCTCGACCGCGAGACCTCGGGCATCCTGCTGGTGGCCAAGAAGCGCTCGGCGCTGAACCAGTTGCAGGACCAGTTCCGCGAGCGCGCGACGGGCAAGACCTACCTCGCGCTGGTGCAGGGCGCCTGGCCTGCCGGCAACAAGGTGATCGACCTGCCCCTGCATAAGTACCTGCTGCCCGACGGCGAGCGCCGCGTGCGCGTCACCACGCCCGAGGACCCGGACGGCATGCGTTCGGTCACGCTGGTGAAAGTGCGTGCGCACCTGGCGCCCCGGCCCTTGCAGGGCCTGCCCGCCATGACGCTGCTGGAGGTGACGATCAAGACCGGCCGCACGCACCAGATCCGCGTGCACCTGGCGAGCCAGGGGCACCCGATCGCGGGCGACGACAAGTACGGCGACTTCGACCTCAACAAGCGCCTGCCCCGGCAGGGACTCAAGCGCATGTTCCTGCACGCCTGGCGCCTGCAGTTCAACCACCCCGCCAGCGGCGAGCGCGTGACATTGCATGCCGCGCTGCCGCCCGAGCTGGCGGATTTCATCGACCCCACCGCCCTGGGAAGCCACCATGCCCGCCAACCGACCGCGCCGCTTTGACTTGATCGCCTTCGACTGGGACGGCACGCTGTGCGACTCCACGGCCATCATCGTGCGCTGCATCCAGGCGGCGGTGTGCGACGTCGGCGGCGCCATGCCCAGCGACGAGGCCGCTTCCTACGTCATCGGCATGGGGCTGATGCAGGCCCTGGCGCACGCCGCCCCCGACGTGCCGCGCGAACGCTATGCCGAGCTGGGCAACCGCTACCGCTACCACTACCTGCAGCACCAGGACGATCTGAGCCTGTTCGCCGGCGTCATGCCGCTGCTGGGCGCGCTGCGCGCCCGGGGGCACCTGCTCACGGTGGCCACCGGCAAGAGCCGGCGCGGGCTGAACGAGGCGCTGCACACGGCCCAGCTGCGCGGCGTGTTCGACGGCTCGCGCACCGCCGACGAGACGGCGGGCAAGCCCCATCCCCTGATGCTGCACGAGCTGATGGCCGAATTCGACGTGGCGCCCGAGCGCGTGCTGATGATCGGCGACACCACCCATGACCTGCAGATGGCGCTGGCCGCCGGCTGCGCCAGCGTGGGCGTGGGCTACGGCGCGCACCCGCCCGATGGATTCGCCCGCTATGCGCCGCTGTTCGTCGCCGATTCGGTGGCGGATCTGCATGTGTGGCTTGAAAACAACGCATGAGGGCCCTGCCATGACGGCGTTCCAGGAAGAAGCCATCGCTTTGTGCGCCAGCGCCGATCTGCAGGAAGGCGGTCTGGCGGTGGCCTTCGACGTGGTATACGCCGGCCAGCGCTGCCGGGCCTTCGCCATCCGTTTCCAGGGCCAGGCGCAGGCCTACCTCAACCGCTGCGCCCACGTGCCCATGGAGATGGACTACCAGGAGGGCCGCTTCTTCGACGACAGCGGGCGCTGGCTGCTGTGCGCCACCCACGGCGCGGTCTACGAGCCCGGCACCGGGCGCTGCATCGAAGGCCCGTGCCGCGGCGCCAGCCTGGTGAAGATCGCCTTGTCCGAAGTGCAGGGCCAGGTGCGCTGGCATACTGCCCCCCACATGCAACCCGTAGAGTTCTGAACCATGACCGACCCCCAACGCCCCGGATCCGCGGATGCCGGAGGCCAAGCCCCCGCTGCCCCTGATTTGTGGGCGGCTGCCGCCACGGCCCGTCCGGCCGCAGCCAAGCCGGCCGCACCCCAGACGCCGCCCGGCTGGGAGCGCGAGGTGCTGGAAAAGCTGGTGTTCGCCACGGTCAACGAGCAGCGCGCCGCGCGCCGCTGGCGCATCTTCTGGCGCTTCGCCTGGCTGGCGTTCCTGGGCGCCGTGGCCTGGGCCATCTTCGTGTACGACGCCGGAACGCCCAGCAAGAGCGCGCCGCACACGGCGGTGGTGGACATCAAGGGCGAGATCGCCGGCGGCGCCGAGGCCAGCGCCGAGCTGGTGGTGGCCGCCATGCGCAGCGCGTTCGAGGACGAAGGCTCGCAGGCCGTGGTGCTGCTCATCAACTCGCCCGGCGGCAGCCCGGTGCAGGCCGGCATCATCAACGACGAAATCGTGCGCCTGCGCGCCAAGTACGACAAGCCGGTGTACGCGGTGGTCGAGGAGACCTGCGCCTCGGCGGCCTACTACATCGCGGCGGCGGCCGACGACATCTTCGTCGACAAGGCCAGCATCGTCGGCAGCATCGGCGTGCTGATGGATGGCTTTGGTTTCACCGGCACCATGGAAAAGCTCGGCGTCGAGCGGCGCCTGCTGACGGCGGGCGAGAACAAGGGCTTCCTCGACCCGTTCAGCCCGCAGAGCGAGAAGCAGCGCCAGTTCGCGCTCGCCATGCTCGACCAGATCCACCAGCAGTTCATCGAGGTGGTGAAGAAGGGGCGCGGCGAACGGCTCAAGATCACGCCCGAGACCTTCAGCGGCCTGTTCTGGACCGGCCAGCAGGCCGTGGAGATGGGGCTGGCCGACCGCTTCGGCAACCTCGACTACGTGGCGCGCGAAGTCGTCAAGGCCGAGGACGTGATCGACTACACGCGCCGCGACAACGTGGCCGAGCGCCTGGCCAAGCGTTTCGGTGCCGCCGTGGGCACAGGCGCGGTGCATGCCATGCGCAGCGCGCTGCCCGCCTTGCGCTGAGGATGCATTGAGGAATTAGGGGCCAAATTGGCCTCTAACCCTTGCCAGGAAAGCGCTACCAGCTATCAAAGATGAAGTGATGTGGCCTCATACGGATTTGCCTTCAACCGTCTAACGTCGTTGGTTCGCCTTGCCGTGCTACAGCACTGTCTGCGGCTTCCCGCCTCGTTATACGGTTGAATGCAAACCCGTATCAGCGGCCGATGGCGTACACCACCGGCGTGCGGTTGTCGGGCGGGGTGCCGCCCTGGCGCCATTGGTGCACGGCGCGGCTTTCCACGCGGGCCTGTGCCAGTGTGAGGCCTGCTGCGATGGCCAGCCGGGTGCCTGGCTGCAGGTGCTGCAGCAGCGCCTGCCACACGGCGGCGTTGCGGTAGGGCGTCTCGATGAACAGCTGCGTCTGGCCCTGCTGGAGCGCCTGTGTTTCCAGTTGGCGGATGCGCTGGGCGCGTTCGCCCGCGTCTTGCGGCAGGTAGCCGGTGAAGGCGAAGTTCTGCCCGTTCAGGCCGCTGGCGGCCAGCGCCAGCAGCAGCGAGACCGGGCCAACGAGCGGCATCACGCGCGCGCCCGCGTCGTGCGCGGCGCGCACTACCGAGCTGCCGGGGTCGGCCACGGCGGGCATGCCGGCCTCGCTGACCAGGCCCATGTCGTGGCCGGCCAGCAGCGGCGCGATGAGCGGCGCGGCGTTGAACTGGCCCGTGTGGTCGCCCTTCTTGTGTACTTCGCGCGGCAGTTCGGTGATGTGCTGCTGCTGCAGCGGCGCGGCCAGCGGGTGCAGGGCGTCGATGCGCTTGAGGTAGGCGCGGCAGCTCTTGGCGTTCTCGCAGACCCAGTGCGTGAGCTGTGCGGCACTGCGCAGCGTGCCTTTGGGCAGCACGTCCTGCAAGGGCGTCTGCGCGTCGCAGCCGAAGTCCAGCGGCGCGGGCACGAGGTAGAGCGTGCCGGTCTTGGCGGCGCTCATGGCAGCGTCAGCCCGGCTGCGCGCAGCATGCGGCAGGTGCGGATCAGCGGCAGGCCGACCAGGGCCGTCGGGTCGTCGCTGACGATGGCATCGAGCAGGCTGATGCCCAGGCCCTCGCTCTTGGCGCTGCCGGCGCAGTCGTAGGGTGTTTCGGCGCGCAGGTAGCGCTCGATCTCGGCGTCCGCCAGATCGCGAAAGCGCACCTCGACAGCCGCCAGATCCACCTGTGCGAAGCCCGTGGCCTGGCACACCACTGCCACGGCGGTCTGGAAGACGACGGCCTGGCCGCGCATCTGGCGCAACTGGGCCGTGGCGCGTTCATGCGTGCCGGGCTTGCCCAGGGGCTGGCCGGCCAGGTCGGCCACCTGGTCGGAGCCGATCACCACGGCCTGCGGGTGCAGCGCGGCGACGGCGTGCGCCTTGGCCTGCGCCAGCCGCAGGGCCAGTGCGCGAGGCGCCTCGCCGGGGTGCGGGGTTTCATCCACGGCGGGGGCGGCGGTCTCGAAGGGCAGGCGCAGGCGCTGCAGCAGTTCGCGCCGGTAGGGCGACGTGGAGCCGAGTACCAGCAGGCGTTGCGGGGAGGGTGATTCAAGCATGGGCGCGATTCTCTTACACTGCCGCGATGACCAAGGAGTTTTCCCCCCGCCGGCTCGACGTGAAGGCCTTCGCCCAGGCGGGCGCGCGGCTGGAAGGGCATGAATCGCTGCTCGCCTACGAGCGTCTGGCCCAGGAGGCGCAGGGGCTGCACCCGGATCTGCGCGTGGACTGGGAGGCCTCGGGCGCACTGGTGGCGCCAACCGGCGGCCCCAGCCAGGTCTGGCTGCACCTGCGCGCGCATGGCACGTTTCCCATGCACTGCCAGCGCTGCCTGGGCACGGTGGACGTGCCGCTGGATGTGGACCGCTCGTTCCGCTTCGTGGCCGACGAAAGCACGGCCGAGGCCCTGGACGACGAATCCGAGGAAGACGTGCTGGCGCTCAGCCGTGAGTTCGACCTGCACGCCTTGATCGAGGACGAACTGCTGATGGCACTGCCCATGGTGCCCATGCACGAGCGTTGCCCCGAGGTGGTGCCCATGGCGTCGGGCAGCGAGGATTTCGAGGAAGCCAATGCGCACAAGCCCAACCCCTTCGCGGGGCTGGCCGCCCTGCGCACCGGCAAGGATTCGGGGCACTGATACTGCGCTGGAGCCGATTCGGCTATAATCGAGGGCTTCGCGCGAATCCCCCTCGTGTCTTTAATGGGCTGAATCGCGTTTTTTACCAACCCTTTGAGACCCAGGAGCCATCATGGCTGTTCAGCAAAACAAAAAGTCCCCTTCCAAGCGCGGCATGCACCGCTCGCACAACGCCCTGACGGTGCCCGGCATCGCCGTGGAGCCCACCACCGGTGAAACCCATCTGCGCCACCACATCAGCCCCAACGGCGTGTACCGTGGCCGCCAAGTGCTGAAGAACAAGTCCGAAGCCTGACCTGTTCTCTGCCCGTTCAAGGCCCGTGGCTACCGAAATACGTAGCACGGGCCTTTGTTTTGACCGCTGCATTGGCAAGTTTCCAGGCCACCCATGATCACCTTGGCAGTTGACTGCATGGGGGGCGACCACGGCCCCCGCGTCACGCTTGCAGCGTGCCGCCAGTTTCTCGATACCCATTCCGACGCCCGCCTGCTGCTCGTGGGGCAGCCCGACAGCCTGCAGGCGTTCGCGCACGAACGCGCCACCGTGGTCGCGGCCAGCGAGGTGGTCGGCATGGACGATCCCGTGGAGGTGGCGCTGCGCAGGAAGAAGGATTCCTCGATGCGCGTGGCCATCCAGCAGGTCAAGGATGGCGCGGCCGCCGCGGCCTTGTCGGCCGGCAACACGGGCGCGCTGATGGCCATCGCGCGCTACCTGCTGAAGACGCTGGATGGTATCGACCGCCCCGCCATCGCCACCCAGATGCCCAACGACAAGGGGCGCGCCACCACGGTGCTCGATTTGGGCGCCAACGTCGATTGCTCGGCCGAGCACCTGCTGCAGTTCGCCGTGATGGGCTCTGCGCTGGTGTCGGTGCTGCAGGAGGACTCGCCCGCCAGCGTGGGCTTGCTCAATATTGGCGAGGAAGTCATCAAGGGCAACGAGGTCATCAAGAAGGCGGGCGAGCTGCTGCGCTCGGCAGCCCGGTCGGGCGACCTGAACTTCCATGGCAACGTCGAAGGCAACGACATCTTCAAGGGCACGGTGGACATCGTGGTGTGCGACGGCTTCGTCGGCAACGTGGCGCTGAAGGCCAGCGAGGGCGTGGCGGCGATGATCGTCGGCGCGCTCAAGCAGGAATTCAAGCGCAACATCTTTACGAAAATCGCCGCCATCGTGGCCTATCCGGTGCTATCTGCACTGATGAAGCGCATGGACTACCGCCGCTACAACGGCGCGGCGCTGCTCGGGCTGCGCGGGCTGGTGTTCAAGAGCCATGGATCGGCCGATGCGCTGGCTTTTGAGCAGGCGTTGAACCGCGCGTATGATGCGGCCCGCAACAACCTGCTCGACCGTGTCCGGTCGCGGATTGCGCATGCGGCGCCCCTGCTGGCGCCCTCCACGGCGCAGCCTGCCCTGGCAACGGCGGCCTCCCTGCCTTGAACAAACGCTATTCCCGCATCACCGGCACTGGCAGCTACCTGCCGCCGCGCCGCGTCACCAACCAAGACCTCGCAAACGATTTGGCGCAGCGCGGCATCGAGACTTCTGATGCCTGGATCGTCGAGCGTACGGGCATTCGCGCGCGCCATTTCGCCGAGCCCCAGGTGACCAGCAGCGACCTGGCGCTGGAAGCCTCGCGCCACGCCCTGGAGGCCGCGGGCTGCCAGGCGCGGGATCTGGACCTGATCATCTTCGCCACGTCCACGCCGGACATGGTGTTCCCTTCGGCGGCGTGCATTCTGCAGAACAAATTGGGGGCCAATGGCTGCCCGGCCTTCGACCTGCAGGCCGTCTGCAGTGGCTTCGTGTATGCGCTGACGGTGGCCGACGCCATGATCCGCGCGGGCACGGCGCGCCGCGCCCTGGTGGTCGGCGCCGAAGTGTTCAGCCGCATTCTCGATTTCAACGACCGCACTACCTGCGTGCTGTTCGGCGACGGTGCCGGGGCCGTGGTGCTGGAGGCGTCCGACGAACCGGGCATCCTGGCCAGCGACTTGCACGCCGATGGCAAGTATGTCGACATCCTGTGCGTGCCTGGCACCGTGTCAGGTGGCAAGGTGGTGGGCGATCCGCTGCTCAAGATGGACGGCCAGGCGGTGTTCAAGCTCGCCGTGGGCGTGCTGGAAAAGGCCGCGCGCGCGGCGCTGGACAAGGCCGGCCTGCAGGACGGTGACATCGACTGGCTGATTCCGCACCAGGCCAACATCCGCATCATGCAGAGCACGGCGAAGAAGCTGAAGCTGCCGCTGGAGAAGCTGGTGGTCACCGTGGACCAGCATGGCAATACCTCGGCGGCCTCGATTCCGCTGGCGCTCGACCAGGCGGTGCGCAGCGGGCAGGTGCGCCCGGGCCAGCATGTGATGCTCGAAGGCGTGGGCGGTGGCTTCACCTGGGGAGCGGTGCTCCTGAAAATGTAGCTTCTGGCGCTTGCTTGGTAAGCGCTAGACCCTGATTTCTTTCATATTCCAAGAAGAGACAATGGCTAAATCCTTTGCATTCGTGTTTCCGGGGCAGGGCTCGCAGTCCGTGGGCATGCTCGATGCATGGGGCGACCATCCCGTGGTGGCCGAGACGCTGCGCGAGGCGTCCGAGGCCCTGGGCGAAGACGTGGGCCGCCTGATCCATGACGGCCCCAAGGAAGCGCTGGCACTGACCACCAACACCCAGCCGGTGATGCTGGTGGCGGGCGTGGCCGCATGGCGCGTGTGGCGCGCCGAGGGTGGCGCGCTGCCCGTGGCGGTGGCCGGGCATTCGCTGGGCGAGTATTCCGCGCTGGTGGCTTCGGGCGTGCTGACGCTGGCCCAGGCGGCGCCGCTGGTGCGCCTGCGTGCCGCCGCCATGCAGGAGGCCGTGCCCGTGGGCGCGGGCGCCATGGCCGCGATCCTCGGGCTGGAGTCGTCCAAGGTCATTGCCGGCTGCGCTGAGGCGACGGCGTCGTTCGGTGCGGGCACTGCGGAAGTGGTCGAGGCCGTGAACTTCAACGACCCCATCCAGACCGTGATCGCAGGCACCAAGGCCGGTGTCGAAAAGGCCTGCGAAGTGCTCAAGGCCGCAGGCGCCAAGCGCGCGCTGCCGCTGCCGGTGTCGGCGCCGTTCCATTCGAGCCTGATGAAGCCCGCTGCCGAAAAATTGCGCGCGGCGCTGGCCGAAGTGGCGCTGGGCGCGCCGCAGATTCCGGTCGTGAACAACGTGGACGTGGCCGTGGCGCAGGAACCTGAGGCCATCCGCGACGCGTTGTACCGCCAGGCCTTCGGCCCGGTGCGCTGGGTCGAGTGCGTGCAGGCGCTGCAGGCGCGCGGCGTCACCCACCTCATCGAATGCGGCCCTGGCAAGGTGCTGGCGGGCCTGACCAAGCGCATCGACGCCGGCCTGGTCGGTGCCGCGCTGTACGATCCGGCCACATTGGCCGAAGCCAAGGAGTTGCTCGCATGACGAATTCTGTTTCCAAGGTCGCGCTGGTCACCGGCGCCTCGCGCGGCATTGGTGCCGCCATCGCGCTGGAACTGGCGCGCCAGGGCTACCAGGTGGTCGGCACGGCCACCACCGACGCGGGTGCCGCCGGCATCTCCGAGGTGCTCGCCGGCCATGCCGGCTGCCGTGGCGCCAGGCTCGACGTGAACGACGGTGCCGCCACCGAGGCGCTGATCGACGAGATCGTCAAGGCCCAGGGCGGCCTGCATGTGCTGGTGAACAACGCAGGCATCACGCGCGACACGCTCGCCATGCGCATGAAGGACGACGACTGGGACGCCGTGCTCGACACCAACCTCAAGGCCGTGTTCCGCACCAGCCGTGCCGCCATCCGGCCGATGATGAAGCAGCGCTTTGGCCGCATCATCAGCATCACCAGCGTCGTTGGCGCCTCGGGCAACCCCGGCCAGGCCAATTACGCCGCCGCCAAGGCGGGCGTGGCGGGCATGGCGCGCGCCCTGGCGCGCGAACTGGGCAGCCGCGGCATCACCGTGAACTGCGTGGCGCCTGGCTTCATTGCCACCGACATGACCGCGCAACTGTCCGAGGAACAGCAAAAAGCCCTGAATGCCCAGATTCCGCTGGGCCACATGGGCAAGCCGTCGGACATTGCGCACGCCGTCGCTTACCTGGCATCGGAAGGCGCCGGCTATGTGACAGGGCAGGAGTTGCATGTCAATGGCGGCATGTACATGTAATTAGCGAAAGTTAACGCCGAATCATCCGAGCGGCGAGCTGCTAAGGGCTTTCTCCCTATGCGGCTAGAATCGCGGATTCATTCACAACCCCCAGAGGGAAACCTATGAGCGATATCGAAGCACGTGTCAAAAAGATCATTGCCGAGCAACTCGGTGTGGAAGAGTCCCAGGTGACGAACGAGAAGGCTTTCGTGGCCGACCTCGGCGCCGACTCTCTCGACACCGTGGAGCTGGTGATGGCCCTGGAAGACGAGTTCGGCATCGAGATCCCCGATGAGGACGCCGAGAAGATCACCACGGTGCAAAACGCCATCGACTACGCCAACACCCACCAGAAGGCCTGAGACGGCCTTTGCCGTCCCGAGCGATCAGCAGAAGGTTTTGAACGCATGAGCCGTCGTCGCGTTGTCGTGACCGGCCTGGGTTGCATCAGCCCCGTGGGCAACACGGTGGAGAGCGCCTGGGCCAACCTCCTCGCCGGCCAGTCCGGCATTGACCTCATCACCAAGTTCGACACATCGAACTTCGCCTGCAAGATCGCGGGCGAGGTCAAGGGGTTCGATCTGGAGTCGTACATCAGCGCCAAGGATGCGCGCTCGATGGATGCGTTCATCCATTTCGGCATCGCAGCAGCCGCCCAGGCGGTGCAGGATGCGGGGCTGCCCACTGGGGAGTCGCTTTCGGAAGAGCAGGCCGTACGCATCGGCTGCGTGGTCGGCTCGGGCATCGGGGGGCTGCCCCTGATCGAGAATACCCATACGGAACTGGTGTCGCGCGGCCCGCGCCGCATCACGCCGTTCTTCGTTCCGGCCTCCATCATCAACATGGTGGCGGGACACGTTTCCATGCGCTTCGGCTTCAAGGGGCCGAATCTCTCCGTGGTGACCGCGTGCACCACGGGCCTGCATTGCATCGGCGAGGCAGGGCGCATGATCGAATATGGCGACGCCGACGTGGTCGTCGCCGGGGGTACCGAATCCACCGTGTCACCCTTGGGCGTGGGCGGCTTTGCCGCCATGCGCGCCCTGTCCACGCGCAACGACGATCCCAGAACGGCTTCGCGCCCCTGGGACAAGGACCGCGACGGCTTCGTGCTTGGCGAGGGCGCGGGCGTCGTGGTGCTGGAGGAATACGAGCATGCCAAGGCGCGCGGCGCCAGGATCTATGCCGAACTGGCAGGCTATGGCATGAGCGCCGACGCCGGCCACATGACGGCACCGAGCATGGATGGCCCGCGCCGTGCCATGCTGAACGCGCTGCGCAATGCCGGCATCAACGCCGACCAGATCGACTACCTGAACGCGCATGGCACGTCCACGCCGCTGGGCGACGCGAACGAATCGAATGCCATCAAGGCGGCGCTGGGCGAGCATGCCTACAAGACGGTGGTGAGCTCCACCAAGTCGATGACCGGGCATTTGCTGGGTGGCGCGGGCGGCATCGAGAGCGTGTTCACCGTGCTGGCCCTGCACCACCAGAAGGTGCCGCCGACGATCAACCTGTTCAACCAGGACCCTGAGTGCGACTTGGACTACTGCGCCAACACCGCGCGTGACCTGCGGATCGACGTGGCGCTCAAGAACAATTTCGGCTTCGGCGGAACCAACGGCTCGCTGGTGTTCAAGCGGGTCTGAACAATCCCTGCGCCTTGCGCGTAGCCGCCGCGCCGGATGCCGTCGTACAACGCTCCCGCCCTGCGTTTTCACATCGGGCCCAGCCGCTTTTTGCGGCACGGGGTGATGGCCATGGCAGTGGCTGGCGGGTTGGCGCTGTTGGGCTGGTCGTGTGAAGGCGCGCCGCCCTCTGCCCCGATGTGGGCGGGTGCCGCATTGCTGTGGCTGGCCTGTACGGGTGTGGCGCTGCGCTTCGTGCGCCATTTGCCGCAGGGCATCCTGGTGTGGGACGGGGCTGCGTGGTTCCTTGAAATCCCTGGTCAGCCGTCGCTCGAAGGGCAACTGCGGGTGCATATGGACGGCCAGAGCCGCTTGCTGCTCTCGCTGCGCGGCGAGGGGCGTGCGGTGCACTGGCTCTGGCTTGAACGCTCCATGCACGGCGCATGCTGGATGGACTTGCGCCGTGCGGTATATTCGCGCCCCAGACTGGATGCCGGGCCAGCCCACCTTACCGATACCTCCTGACTCGACAGCCTTTTCATGACAGCTTCCCCCCCCACGCCGGCCAGCCCTGACAGCGATCTGCAATTGGTGGAGCGCACCGTGGCGGGTGACCAGCGGGCTTTCGAGTTGCTGGTGCTGAAGTACCAGCGGCGCATCGAGCGCCTGATCGCGCGCATGGTGCGCGACACCGACCTGGTGCAGGATATCGCCCAGGAAACCTTCATCCGCGCCTACCGGGCGCTGCACCAGTTCCGGGGCGAGGCACAGTTCTACACATGGCTGTACCGCATTGCCGTGAACACGGCCAAGAAGGCCCTGGTGGACCTGCGGCGCAACCCGGTCATCACCGAGAGCGCGCTGCGTGGCGGCAGTGATGATGACGATGAAACTTCCAGCATCGGTGTGGAACTAACCAGCGACGAAACGCCGGAGACGGTGCTGGCAGCCCAGGAAATCGCAGCGGCGGTGAATGCCGCCATGGAGGCCTTGCCCGAGGAATTGCGCCAAGCGGTCACGCTGCGCGAAATCGAGGGCCTGAGCTATGACGAAATCGCCGCCGCGATGGACTGCCCCATTGGAACCGTGCGTTCTCGGATTTTCCGGGCCCGCGAGGCCATTTCGCAACGTGTCAAGCCCTTGCTGGACAAGCAATCCGGCAAGCGCTGGTAGGGCGTTACGCCGAGGTGTATGCCATGAACGATGAACTGAAACAACGCGAGCAACTGTCGGCCTTGTCCGACGGCCAATTGCAGGGCGACGAATTCGCCCAGGCCATGGCCGCTGCGGCCACTCCTGAAGGCCATGCCACCTGGGCCATGTACCACCTCGTGGGCGACGTGCTACGCTCTCCCGAACTGGTACACCATGGCCGCAATAATGACCTGCTGTCCGCCGTGCGCGCGCGCATGGCGCAGGAGCCGTTGCCGAAGCCCCAGCCCGCGCCGCTGCAGCAGGTGGCTCGGCACGGGAAAGCGCAGGCTGCCAACGTCTCCGTGTTCCGCTGGAAAATGGTCGCGGGTTTCGCCTCGCTGGCGGCCGTGTCGGCCATTGGCTGGAATGCGGCCATCGGCCTGCGCGATGAAGCTGCACCGGGGGCGCAACTGGCCGCCGCCGTGCCGGCGCAGGCGCCTGCGCCGGCAGCCGTTCCCGCACCCATGGTGGCAGTCGCTGCCGATGGGGACGGCACGCAGCCTGGCGCACAGGTGATGCTGCGCGACCCGCGGCTGGATGAGCTGGTGGCGGCGCACCGCCAGTACCACGGCGCCACGAACCTGCAGATGCCGGCAGGTTTCCTGCGCAACGCCACCTTCGACACGCCGAAATCCGCGCAGCGCTGAGTTCCCGCCGTTTTGGCGCCACGCGCTCCCCTCTGCCAAGCGGCCAGCCGGACTGGCCGCTTGCTGTTGAATTGACTCTGAAAGGAAGACGATGCCCAAGTTCGATTGGAAGCTGCTGCATTCCTGTACCCTTTCCGCCGCGCTCCTGCTGGGCGGCGGCGCAGCCTTGGTGGCCGTGGCGCCGCCCGCCCACGCGCAAGGCGCTGCCGTGCGCGGCCTGCCTGATTTCACCGAGCTGGTGGAGCAGGTGGGGCCGTCGGTGGTCAACATCCGCACCCTGGAAAAGACGTCCGGCCGCGCGGGCGCGGCGGGCATGGACGAGGAAATGCTGGAGTTCTTCAAGCGCTTCGGCCTGCCCATGCCCAACATGCCGCGCCAGCAGCGGCCCCAGCGCCCGCAGCCCGACGAGGAGCAGCCGCGTGGCGTGGGCTCGGGCTTCATCCTGACGCCCGATGGCTACGTGATGACCAACGCCCATGTGGTCGAGGGTGCCGACGAGGTCGTGGTCACGCTCACCGACAAGCGCGAGTTCAAGGCCAAGATCATCGGCGCCGACAAGCGCACCGACGTGGCCGTGGTGAAGATCGAGGCCGCTGGCCTGCCCGCCGTGAAGGTGGGCGACGTCAGCCGCCTGAAGGTGGGCGAATGGGTCATGGCCATCGGCTCGCCGTTCGGGCTGGAAAACACCGTCACCGCGGGCATCGTCAGCGCCAAGCAGCGCGACACGGGCGACTACCTGCCCTTCATCCAGACCGACGTGGCGATCAACCCCGGCAACTCGGGCGGGCCGCTCATCAACATGCGCGGCGAGGTCGTGGGCATCAACAGCCAGATCTACTCGCGTTCGGGCGGCTTCATGGGCATCTCGTTCGCCATTCCCATGGACGAGGCCATCCGCGTCAGCGAACAGTTGCGCGCCACGGGCCGCGTCACGCGCGGGCGCATCGGCGTGCAGATCGGGCCGGTGACCAAGGACGTGGCCGAATCCATTGGCCTGGGCAAGCCGCAGGGCGCGCTGGTGTCCGCCGTCGAGGCCGATTCGCCCGCCGAAAAGGCAGGCGTCGAGCCGGGCGACGTGATCACGCGCTTCGACGGCAAGGCCATCGAGAAAGTGGCCGACCTGCCGCGCCTGGTGGGCAACACCAAGCCGGGCAGCAAGAGCGTGCTGACCGTATTCCGCCGAGGGGCGCAAAAAGACCTGATCCTCACCATCGCCGAGGTCGAGCCGGATGAAAAAGTGGCTGCCGTGGCCGGCAAGGCCAAGCCTTCGGCTGCGGCCCAGCAGCTCGGCCTGACGGTGGCCGACCTGACGGCGGCGCAGAAGAAGGAGCTGAAGCTCAAGGGCGGCGTGCGCATCGTCGCGGCCGCCGACGCGGCGGCGCGTGCCGGCCTGCGCGAGGACGACGTGATCCTGGCAGTGGCCAATACCGAGATCGGCAGCGTCAAGGACTTCGACGCCGTGCTGGCCAAGGCCGACAAGGCCAAGCCCATCAACCTGCTGGTGCGCCGTGGCGAATGGGCGCAGTACGTGCTGATCCGCCCCGCGCGCTGATGTCCCGGGCGTAGCCATGCACCCGCCGGCGGCCGACCCGCATTCCCTGGCCGCCGGAATGTACCTGGGCCTCATGGCCACCACGGCCTTGCTGAACTGCGTCGGCTGGCTGGGCACGCACCGGCGGCTGCATGGTCTGTTCGCGCTGTTCGTGGCCTGCAGCGCGCTGCGCTGGGCCGCACTCGATGGGCTCCTTGGCCCGTTCGCCGCACCCCACGGACGCCTGGCCGATGCGCTGCTGGGCGCGCAGACCGTTACCGGCTCGCTGTGCCAGATCGAGTTCCTGCAACTGCGGCAGGGCCGTTTTCCCTGGCTGCGGCATTACTACCTGTGGTGCGGCGTGGCGCTGGGCACGGCCGTCATGGCGGCGCCCTGGCTGGGCGGATTCGGTGTGCTGTCCACGCTGCTGTTTGCCCTGCTGCTGCCCGCGCCGCTGCTCTCCATGCCGGCCTACGCGCGCCTGTGGCGCAGCGGCGAACTGGCGCAGCGGCTGGTGGCCGTGGCCCTGCCCGCGCACTTCGCGGTGATGCTGCCCGCCATCATGGGCAACGTCGCGGGCAGCCTGGGCGGGCTGCCCCAGGTGCTGGCGTGGCCGCTGTGGCTGCAGGCGGCGCGCTGGTCGGGCCTGCCGCTGGTGCTCACGCTGCACGCCAGCATCGCCCTGCAGGCGCGCGCCGCCGCGCGTGCGCGCGACGAAGCCCTGCACCGCGCCGCCGCGGCCCAGGCCGACGCGCAGCGCCAGCGCCAGGCGCGCGGGGAACAGCACCGCTTCCTGTCCATGCTGGCCCACGAGGTGCGCACGCCGGTGGCGGTGATCGACGCCGCCGCGCACAGCCTGCGCCTGCTCGACCGCATGGATGGCGCGCCGCCCGCGCAGCGCGCCGAGCGCTACCAGCGCATCGACCAGGCCGTGGCGCGCATGCGCGCGCTCATGGAACTGGCAGAGGCGCAGGATCGCCTGCACGAGCCCGAGGAGCCCGCCGGCCCGCTGGATCTGCCCGCGCTCACCACGCAGGCGCTGGCTGCGCTCGATGCCGCCGGCGCCGCGCGCGTGGCCGTCAGCGTGGCGCCGGGCCTGCCGCCCTTGCGCGGCGACGCGCGCCTGCTGTACTTCGCGCTGCTCAACCTGCTGGACAATGCGCTCAAGTATGCGCACCCCGCCACGCCCATCCACATCGGCATCGCCGCCGCCCCTGGCGGCGTGGCGTGGCACATCCGCGACCACGGCCCCGGCATTCCTGAAGACAGGCAGCACATGATCTTCGACAAATACCAGCGTCTGGACAACGGCGGCGACCAGCCCGGCCTGGGCATGGGCCTGGCCCTGGCGCGGCAGATCGCCGAGCGCCACGGCGGCCGCCTGGACATCGACCGCGCCTGGACGCAGGGCGCCTGCTTCGCCCTGTGGCTGCCCGCATGAACGGCGTACCGCCGGCGCCCATCGCCCTGGTCGAAGACCACGAGGCCCTGCGCGCCGAACTCGTGTTCCACCTGCAATGCGCCGGCCATGCCGTCACCGGCCTGCCGCACGGCGCCGCGCTCGACGCGCACCTGGCGTGCCACCCCTGCCGCCTCGTGGTACTCGACCTGGGCCTGCCCGGCGAGGACGGCCTGGCCATCTGCGCACGCCTGCGCGCCACGCGGCCCGAGATCGGCATCGTCATGCTCACCGCGCGCGGCGCGGCGCGCGAGCGGCTCAACGGCCTGCACGAAGGCGCCGACGCCTACCTCGTCAAGCCCACCCCGCCCGACGAGCTGCTGCTGGTCATCGCCAACCTGCTGCGCCGCCTGCAGCCCGCCCCGCCTGCGCCGCCGCTGTGGCGCTTCGACGCGCGCACCCGGGTGCTCACCCCGTCGCAGGGCGCGGGCATCGCCCTCACCCACGCCGAAGGGGCGCTGCTGCTGGCCCTGCTGCACTGCGCCCCGCACCCGGCCCGGCGCGGCCAGCTCGCGCAGGCCCTGGGCGCCGCCGCAGGGGCCGCCGCCGGCCACCGGCTGGAGATGGCCGTAAGCCGCCTGCGCGCCAAGCTCGCGCCCGCCAGCCCCGGTGCCGAACCCATCCGCGCCGCGCGCGGCGTGGGCTATGTGCTGGCCGTGCCCTGCGTGCAGGTGGCGTAGCGTGGCACCGTGATTTACATAAAAACTGCCTCCAAGCCTTGCCAGGAAAGCGCAAGCAGCTATCAAAGAAGAAGTGCCTGAATGTGATGTTCCGTGAGGTTTCCTTGTGCGTGGCTGACCAGAATCGTGTCGCACCCATTGCCAGGAGACATTCGCATGCACGTTCATCCTTTCATCCGCCGCTTGCCGGCCCTTGCGCTGGCCTGCGCGTTGCCGCTGGCTGCCCATGCCCATGGCGGCCACGACGGCGCGGCTGACGACGCCTACTGCAAACACGCCAGGCTGCTGGGCAAGGACATGCAGGACAAGCTCACGCCGCCCTACAACCAGGCCGCCGGCTTCCAGGCCTTGATGGCTTCGCCCATCGGGCAGGCGGTGCTGGGCCACTTGTGGATGAACCCCGACAAGGCACAGCCCTGTTTCGGCCGCAGCAATACGCAGGGCTGGGACGACGTGGTTTCACGCATTCCGGCCAATGTATCGGCCATCGAGGTCAGCCGCGGGCTGGACCACGCGCTGGTCTATTTCGCCGGCCTGCCGGACTACACCATCGACACCCCCAAGCTGTTCACCGGCTTCAAGCCGGGCAACCTCTATACCGTGTACAAGCTGTCCGCCTATCCGCAGCCCGATCCCCGGCCGCTGCACGAGAAGGCCGTCGGTGGTGCCGTGGGCATCTTCGTCAACGGGCACAGCATCTTCAATTACACCGACACCTTCTCCTACCAGAACAAGGGGGCCTGGTCGTTCGATGCGAACGTGGCCGAGGTTGCCATCGTCAACAGCGACATCGCGCACGCCACGCCCGGCGCGGTGGCGGGGTTTCCGGCAAGCCGGGGCATTTTTCACAACCACCAGATGTCGCGCCAGATCCTCACGCGCGCCAACGACCCATTCGCGCGCGGCGTGGCCGCGCACTCGCGGCTGTACGGCTTCGCCATCGACAGCTATCCCATCTATGGCCCTCTGGGCTACAGCTCGCGCGATACGTCTTCCGGCATCAAGGTGCTGCAAAGCAGCTACGTCAAGCGCAGCTGGACCGACGCTGGCCAGCGCAGCTCGCTGCCCGGCTGGGTGGTGCAAAACTGGGATGGGCAGTACACCGGGGCCGCACTGCTCAACCTGGCGGGCAACGCCAAGGCCGACATGCTGTACACCGATGGCGCCAGCCAGGGCCCCATACAGTACAGCGGCACCGATGCCAAGCTGGCCGCGCACATCGAAGCCCTGCGCCAGAGCCCCGGCCTGGCGCGCGACGCGCAGGGCTACGTCTACTGGACGGCCGAAGTCACCGCCCCCAGCGGCAAGACCATGACCGTGCGCAACTACCTGCTCAAATCCTCCAGCCTCTGGGGGCCGGGCTTCACCGAGCGCGTCCTGCCCGCCAGCTACCAGGCGGCGGACCAGGACAAGTTCCTGTTCACCGCCGCGCTGGGGGCCTTCACCGAGGACTACGAGTTCATTCCCGGCTACGGCGACCTGGACTTCTACAACGGCATCGAAAGCTACCTGCCCGATCGCAAACAGGCCCTGTACCACTACGTCACCCCGTTCAATGCCCAGCTCGGCGATGCCGACCGGATGCAGAAGAACAGCTTTCCGTACTTCATCGGCGTGCAGTTCAAGGGCGTGGTCGAGCCTTTCAACGAAGGCACCATCGCCGAGAAAGACAAGGCCCGCTACCTCACCCAGTACCGCGATGGATACCGTGCCGTGTTCGACCTGGGCGTGACCGGCAAGGATGAAACGGGCAAAGTGCAATACGCTCCGGTCATCGACACCTGGCGCAGAACCCTGGGCGGGGGCAACTGAATGCCGCGCCCCCCTGTCATGCACGCCACGCGGCGCACCTTCCTGGCCGGCCTGGCCCAGGCCGCCCTTCTGGGGGCGGGCGGGTGCAGCAGCACCTCGGCGGCCACTTTCCAGCTGGATGCCCACACTGTCGTTCGCGCACAGAGGCTGGACCAGGAGGTTGCGGCCGCGTTTGCGCTGTTCAATGTGGACGGCGTGCTGCCCGGCTTCGATGCCGCCACGCAGGGCGCGCGCCGCGACGTGGCGCTTTATCGCCTGCGCACCATGGTGCGGATACCCGAAACCGGCGAATCCTTCGAAGCCACCGGCTTGCTGGCCCTGCCGGCGGGGGCCACGGGCAGCCTGCCCGTGGTGTCCTGGCAGCACGGCACCATCCTGTCGTTCGACCAGGTGCCCTCCAACCTGACCCGGCTCGCCGACCTCGGCTATACGCTGAGCGACGCGGCCGACTCCCTCGAAACCCTGTTCAACATCCACCGTTTCGCCGCCAGCGGCTACGCCGTGATCGCGGCCGACTATGTGGGCAAAGGCCCTTTGCGCAACGGCCGCAGCGAGGGCTATGTGGTCAAGGGCGTGACCACCGCCACCTGCCTGGCCATGCTGGAGGCGGGCCAGGCCGCGCTGCGCAGCCTGGGCGTTGCGCCTGGCGCGCTGTGCCTGCACGGCTGGTCGCAAGGCTCGCTCAACACCCAGTGGCTGCACCAGGCCTTGCGCGGCAGCGGCGTGGCTATTGCCGCCACGGCGGTGGCCAGCCCGTTTTGCGACCTTGAACAGGCCTGGTCCTACTGGACCGGGCGCACAAGCTATCCCTTGCCCGCCGGTGCTTCGTCCTACCCGGACGTTCCCGGATGGGTGGCGCTGTGCATGGTTCTTGTCCTGGGCAGCTACGAGCGCTACTACGGCATCCCCGGCTTGCTGGAAGATGCGATACGCCCCGAGTTCCATCAGATGGCGCGCCAGTACTGGAACGATTACGTGTACGACGCCGAGCGCATGCAGTCCTTCCCCGGGCCGCAGGGGCTGCTGGTGCCCGGCTTCTTCGCGCCCGGCACCGCCCAGGCCAACCGCCTGTTCATGGAGCATGCCCGGCGCAACAGCGCCGCAGGCTGGCGCTACGACAGCCCGATCCGCTTCTGCATCGGCCTGGCCGACGAGGCCACGCACCCGGACATGACCACCCCCGTCATCGCCGCCAACCCCGGCTTCGCCCACGGCGTGCTGGTGGCGGGCGCCAACCACCGCACCACCTTCCTGGCGGGGCTTTACGGTGGCCCTGGGGTGTTGCAGGGGCAGCCCAACGCCTTGGCGTGGTTCGATGCGGTGGTGGCGTAACGGTGGTGGCGCGTGCGTGTGCGCTCCTGTTTCAGGAGCTGCTTGCGCTTTCTACATGGGTTTTTCGCTGTGAAAACATCACGAAACCCTTACTGGTAAAGCGCAAGCAGCTATTAAAAAGAAGTTTCCAAATGTGAGGTTTCGTGATGTTTCCCCGCGTGCGCCTGGCCAGAATGGCTTGGCATCACAACTTCCGGGAGACATGCGCATGCCCATCCACCGTTTCGCCCGCATCCTGCTGGCGCCCATCACTCCGGCCCTGGCGCTGCTGCTGTACGGCGGCATGGCGCGGGCCGATTACGACGTCCGCATCGCCGCCGGCACCAGCGCCCAGGGCGCCTGGAGTGGGAGTGGGGGCGGGGGCGGGGGCGATCCCGCCATCTGGACCCCCAGCGGCAGCGGGGCCGTGGTTTCCGTCAGCGAGATCGTGGCGCGGCTCGGCGCGGGCCAGGAGGTGCGCATCGTCACCTCGGGCGGCGGCAGCGAGGCGGGCGACCTTACCGTGCAGGCCCCCCTGGCCTGGAGTGCCGGCCTGCTTGGCCTCCAGGCCCTGGGCGACATCCGCATCGACGCGGTGCTGACCGCCAGTACCGCCGCGGAGCTGTCCTTGCAGGCCGGTGGCAGCGTGCGCGCACGGCTCATGCGCACTGGCTTCGTGGGGCGGGTGGAGTTTCCGGGGCGCTCGGGTGCGGGCTTCCTGTCGATCAACGGCCAGGGCTATACCGTGCTGAATAGCCTGGGCACGCAAGCGGGTATGGAGGCCGGCACGTTGAAAGGCATCAACAGCGCGCTGGGTGGCCATTACGCACTGGGCGCGCCCATCGATGCCAGCGCCACCGCGGGCTGGAATACGGGCAAGGGTTTTGCTCCCATTGGCAGCGGGGCGGCGCCTTTCACCGGCGTCCTCGACGGACTGGGCCATACCGTTGATGGTCTGACGGTGTTCCGCAGCGGCGAAGCGGCTCTGGGCCTGCTGGGCGCAGTCCAGAACGGTACGGTGCGCAACATCGGCGTTGTGGGCGGCGAGGTGGGGGGCGGGGGAACGGGGACCAACGGGGTAGGTGCCCTGGTGGGCATCCTGGAGCTTGGCAAGGTTCACAACAGCTATGCCACGGCCCAAGTCTCGGCCATGAACGCTTCCCGAGACGTCGGCGGGCTGGTGGGGGTCAGCATCGGCGGCTCCATCGACCAGAGCTTTGCTGCTGGTGACGTTATAGCCACTTTTGACAGCAAGGGGGTCGGCGGGCTGGTGGGGTACGTGGTCAACAGCGGCGCCAAGATTGCCCGCAGTTTTGCCCTGGGGAACGTATGGGGAGACGACGACATCGAGGATCTGGGCGGCCTGGTGGGCGCTACTTTCGACGGCGGCACCATCCACGACAGCTACGCGACTGGCAACGTCCAGGGTTATACGGGCGCCAAGCATCTGGGCGGACTCATCGGGCGCACTGACGCCGGGCTCACCATCAGCAACACCTATGCAGCAGGCCAAGTGGGTGGCAACGGGACTTCTCTCACGGGCGGGCTGGTGGGGAAGCACGACAACGCCGCAGCCACGGCCTCCAACAATTTCTGGGACACATCCGCCTCGGGCCAGAACGCCAGCGCCGTGGGTGCCGGCAAGACCACGGCCGAGATGCGGGCGCAAGCCACCTACACCGGCTGGGACTTCGACCAGCAGTGGTCTATCGCCGAGGGGACGGCCTACCCCGTGCTGCGCTGGGAACTGCCGCCGCCGGCCGACAGCGCCCCCACGGCCAGCGATGTCGCCATTTCCTCGAGTACGCCCACCGTGGGCCAACTGCTCACCGGCAGCTACACCTACGCCGACGCCGACAACGACCCCGAGGGCGCCAGCACCTTCGTGTGGAAGCGCGGCAGCACGCCCATCGGCGGCGCCACGGCCCTGCAGTACACCCCCGTGGCGGACGACGCGGGCCAGGCGCTGACCTTCTGCGTCACCCCCGTGGCCAGCACCGGCACGGCCACGGGCGCGCAAGCCTGCTCCGTGCCCTCGGCCCCCGTGGTCTTGGCGCCGCTCGCTGGCGCCTGCGGTGCGGCGGCCGGGCAACCCACGGCACTCGTGCCCGCCACCGGCCTGTGCAGCGTGGGCACGCCCGGAGCCGTGGCCAGCGCCAGCGGCCAATACACCTGGCAGTGCCAGGGCCTGCACGGCGGCAGCGCCAGCAGTTGCCAGGCGCCCTGGGCCAACGCGGGCAGCGCCAGCGCCACGGTGGCGCTGCAAACCGGAAACAACTGGCAGGTGAGCAGCGCCAGCTTCAGCCCCACCCCGCCCGCAGCCGCGCCGCAGGGCGTGACCTTCCCGGCCGGGCTGCTCGCGCTGAACCTCAGCAGCGGCACCCAGGGCAGCGACGCCACCGTGACTCTGCAGTTCACCACCCCCATTCCCGCGGGCGCGGTGTACATGAAGTACGGCCCGAGCCCCGACGGCTTCAATTGCCAGGGCACCACTGCCTGCGCCCTGCCGCACTGGTACGAGCTGCCCGCCAGCCGCGTGGAGATCGCCACCAACCGCCTGAGCGCCACGCTGACGCTGACCGACGGCGGCCTGGGCGACTTTGACGGCATAGCCAACCAGTTCATTCAGGACCCGGGCGGCTTCGCGCTCAAGGCGGCGCCCGCACCCACCGGCGCGCAGGCCATTCCCACCCTGAGCGAATGGGGCGTGCTGCTGCTGTCGGCGCTGGCGGCGGCCTTCGGCCTGCGCGCGGCGCGGCGGCGGGGGTGACCAAAAAAGTGAGCTTCCAGCGCTTGCTGCACAAGGGCTGGAGCCATTTTTCATGGAAAAACAGAGTCCATTCCCGCAGAGGGGGGCGTGGCGGCCGTGCCGGTAGAATGCCGTGCGGCGGTGCTGCCTGCGGTAGCCGTTTTGCCTACAATCGGCACTCCAACCATCGCAAGTAGTTGCCATAGATTGATTGTTGGTTCAGGGCGCGTCGCCACTCGACGCGCCCTTTTTTCTTGCGTGCCTTTGCCGCCTTCCACTGTCTGACGTTTTCCGTTGATGAACCACATCCGTAACTTTTCCATCATTGCGCACATCGACCACGGCAAGTCCACGCTCGCGGACCGCCTGATCCAGCGCTGCGGCGGCCTGGCCGAGCGCGAGATGGAGGCCCAGGTGCTCGACTCGATGGACATCGAAAAGGAGCGCGGCATCACCATCAAGGCGCAGACCGCCGCGCTGCAGTACAAGGCCCGGGACGGCCAGGTCTACAACCTGAACCTGATCGACACGCCCGGCCACGTGGATTTTTCGTATGAGGTGAGCCGTTCGCTCTCGGCCTGCGAGGGTGCGCTGCTGGTGGTCGATGCCTCGCAGGGCGTCGAGGCGCAGACGGTGGCCAACTGCTACACCGCGCTCGAACTGGGCGTGGAAGTGCTGCCGGTGCTCAACAAGATGGATCTGCCCCAGGCCGATCCGGAGAACGCCAAGTCCGAGATCGAGGACGTGATCGGCATCGACGCGAGCGAGGCCATTCCCTGCTCGGCCAAGTCGGGCATGGGCATCGACGAGATCCTGGAGGCCGTGGTGGCCAAGGTGCCGCCGCCCAAGGGCCGGGCCGATGGCCCGCTGCGCGCCATGATCATTGATAGCTGGTTCGACAGCTACGTCGGCGTCGTCATGCTGGTGCGCGTGGTCGATGGCGAGCTGAAGAAGGGCGAGCGCTTCAAGATGATGGCCACCGGCGCCGCCTACGAGGCCAACCAGCTCGGCGTGTTCACCCCGGCCAACGTGCAGCGCGAGCAGCTGCGGGCCGGCGAGGTGGGCTACATCATCGCCGGCATCAAGGAGCTCAAGGCCGCCAAGGTGGGCGACACCATCACGCTGGAGAAGAAGCTGCCCAACAACGCCGGCCCGGCGACCGAGGCGCTGCCCGGTTTCAAGGAAATCCAGCCCCAGGTGTTCGCCGGCCTGTACCCGACCGAGGCCAACCAGTACGACGCCCTGCGCGATGCGCTGGAAAAGCTCCAGCTCAACGACGCCTCGCTGCACTTCGAGCCCGAGGTGTCGCAGGCGCTGGGCTTTGGCTTCCGCTGCGGCTTCCTGGGGCTGCTGCACATGGAGATCGTGCAGGAGCGCCTGGAGCGCGAATTCGACCAGGACCTGATCACCACCGCGCCCAGCGTGGTCTACGAGGTGGTGAAGGGCGACGGCGAGGTCATCATGGTCGAGAACCCCTCCAAGATGCCCGAGCAGGGCCGCATCCAGGAGATCCGCGAGCCCATCGTCACCGTGCACCTGTACATGCCGCAGGACTACGTGGGCCCGGTGATGACCCTGGCCAACCAGAAGCGCGGCGTGCAGATGAACATGCAGTACCACGGGCGCCAGGTCATGCTGACCTACGAGCTGCCGCTGGGCGAGATCGTGCTGGACTTCTTCGACAAGCTCAAATCCGTCAGCCGGGGCTACGCCTCGATGGACTACGAGTTCAAGGAGTACCGCCCGTCCGACGTGGTGAAGGTGGACATCCTGCTCAACGGCGAGAAGGTCGACGCGCTGTCCATCATCGTGCACCGCAGCCAGAGCCAGTACCGCGGCCGCGCCGTGGCGGCGAAGATGCGCGAGATCATCTCGCGCCAGATGTTCGACGTGGCCATCCAGGCGGCCATCGGCGCCAACATCATCGCGCGCGAGACCATCAAGGCGCTGCGCAAGAACGTGCTGGCCAAGTGCTACGGCGGCGACATCACGCGCAAGCGCAAGCTGCTCGAAAAGCAGAAGGCGGGCAAGAAGCGCATGAAGCAGATCGGCTCGGTGGAAGTGCCGCAGGAGGCCTTCCTGGCCATCCTGCAAGTGGAGGATTGAAGTGAAACACCCCCTGAGTCGCTTCGCGCCTTCCCCCTCTCTCACGCTGCGCGTCGGAGGGGGACGCAGCCAGCGGCCTGGCAAAGCCAGCTCCGCGGCTGCCTGGCCTGGGCCGCGCCAGTTTCATGGGGCGTGGGCGGCGCATAGCGCTATGGATAACTGATTCGATATATATGCAAGCCATGCAAACCATCACCGCCGTCGTGCTCGCGGCCTTCGTCGGCTATATCGGCGCCTGGTACACGGGCGCCATCGAGGGCAACTTCGCGCTGCTGCTGTTCCTGGCCACCGTGGTCACCGGCGCCTACTGGCTGGCCGAGCGCTTCTACTTCCTGCCCCAGCGCCGCCGCGCCGCGCAGGCGCTGCTCGACGCCGACACCCAGCGCCGCGCCGAACTGGACCGCATGGGCATCCAGAAGGTGGATGGTGATGTGGCCGAGGCCCGCGAGCGCCTGCTCATGCAGCCCTGGTGGCTGGACTGGACGGCCGGCCTGTTCCCGGTGATCTGCGCCGTGTTCCTGCTGCGCTCGTTCCTGTTCGAGCCGTTCAAGATCCCCTCGGGCTCGATGATTCCCACGCTGCTCGTGGGCGACCTGATCCTGGTGAACAAGTTCACCTATGGCATCCGTCTGCCCGTCATCAACAAGAAGATCACCGAGGGCAACCCGGTGCAGCGCGGCGACGTGATGGTGTTCCGCTACCCGCCGCAGCCCAGCATGGACTACATCAAGCGCGTGGTCGGCGTGCCGGGCGACGAGATCGCCTACCTGAACAAGCGCCTCACGGTGAACGGCCAGCCGGTCGATACCACGGCGCTGCCCGACTTCTTCGACGCCGACGCCATGCGCTACTTCAAGCAGTTCGACGAACAGCTCGGCGCGCAGCGCCACCGCATCATCGTCAATCCTGATGCTCCGGCCTTCGTGCAGGGCGCCAGCAACTTCGCCGGGCGCGAGGGCTGCCGCTACAGCGTCGAGGGCGTGACTTGCAAGGTTCCCGAGGGGCACTACTTCATGATGGGCGACAACCGCGATAATTCGCTCGATTCGCGCTACTGGGGCTTCGTGCCCGAAGCCAACATCGTGGGCAAGGCGTTCTTTGTCTGGATGAACTTCGGCAACCTCAAGCGCATTGGCGCGTTCCACTGATCCAGAGGGGGAAAACATGCTCGCACACCGCTTCGCCCGCCGCTCGCACCAGCGCGGCCTGTCCTTTTTCGGCGTCATCTTCATTGGCGTGTTCGCCGTGGCGGCGTTCGCCATCGGCGGCCAGTCGATCCCGGTCTTCCTGGAGCACCAGGCCATCCGCAAGGCCGCTGCCAAGGCCGCCAAGGAGGGCTCCACCGTGGCCGAGGTGCGCACCATCTTCGACAAGGCGGCGCAGATCGACGACATCAGCTCCGTCAAGGGCGCCGACCTCGAAGTCACCAAGCGTGGCGACAAGATCGTCGTGTCGTACCAATACTCGCGCGAAATCGCCCTGGCGGGCCCGGCCTACCTCGTTTACCGCTTCAAAGACCAGACCAACTAGGTGCAGCCCAGCCTTCTCGCGCTGCAGCAGCGGCTGCAGCATGCCTTTTCCGATCCGGCGCTGCTGCAGCGCGCCGTCACGCACCGCAGCTTCAGCGCCGACCACAACGAGCGCCTTGAATTCCTCGGCGATTCGGTGCTGAACCTCGCGGTCTCCAGCCTGCTGTACGCGCGCCTGCGCACGCTGCCCGAGGGCGACCTGTCGCGCGTGCGTGCCAACCTCGTCAAGCAGGACACGCTGCACCAGCTCGCGCTGCGCCTGCAACTGCCCGGCGTGCTGCGCCTGGGCGAGGGCGAGACCAAGTCCGGCGGCACGCAGCGCCCCTCCATCCTGGCGGACGCGCTGGAAGCGCTGATCGGCGCCGTGTACCTCGACGCGGGCTACGCCCAGGCCGAGTCCCTGGTGCACCGCCTGTTCGAGGGCGTGGCCATCAATCCGCAGATGCAGGCCGCCTCCAAGGACGCCAAGACCGCATTGCAGGAGTGGCTGCAGGGCCGCAAAATGAAGCTGCCCGCGTACCGTGTGCTGGCCACCCTGGGCGAGGCGCACCGCCAGACCTTCGAGGTGGAGTGCGCCATCCCCCTCCTGGGCCTGGCCGAACGCGGCACGGGCGGCTCGCGCCGTGCGGGCGAACAGGCCGCCGCCGCGGCCATGCTGGCCACTTTGAAAGCCAAGAACCGATGAACGATGCTACTGAAAACGTAGCTGCTGGCGCTGGCGATGCAAGCGTTGGCGGCCCCAATGACCTCGAATCCATGCTCGCCGCCGCGCGCCCCGCGGGGGCCGGCGCCGCAGGCCAGCGCTGTGGCCTGATCGCCATCGTCGGCAAGCCCAACGTGGGCAAGTCCACGCTGATGAACGCGCTGGTGGGGCAGAAGATCTCCATCACCAGCCGCAAGGCGCAGACCACGCGCCACCGCATCACGGGCATCCGCACCCAGGGGGCGACGCAGTTCGTGTTCGTCGATACGCCGGGTTTCCAGACCAAGCACAGCACGGCCCTGAACAAGTCGCTGAACAAGACGGTGATGGGCGCCATTGGCGACGTCGACCTGATCCTCTTCGTCGTCGAGGCCGGCAGCTTCACGCTGGCCGACGCCAAGGTGCTGAGCCTGTTCAAGCCCGGCATTCCCACGCTGCTCATCGCCAACAAGCTCGATACCGTGCACCGCCGCGCCGAGATCGCGCCGTGGCTGAAGGGCATGCAGGAGCGCCACCCGTTCGCCGAGTTCGTGCCCATGTCGGCCAAGAACAAGGGCGATATCGAGCGCTTGTTCGGCATCTGCGAAAAATACCTGCCCGAGCAGCCCTGGTGGTATGCCGAGGACGAGCTGACCGACCGCAGCGAGAAATTCCTGGCCTCTGAAACCGTGCGCGAGAAGCTGTTCCGCTTCACCGGCGACGAGCTGCCCTACACCTCCACCGTGGTCATCGACAAGTTCGACGAGGAAAAGAGCAAGCAGCACAAGCGCTTCCTGCGCATCGCCGCCACCATCGTGGTCGAGCGCGACGGCCACAAGGCCATGGTCATCGGCGAAAAGGGCGAGCGCTTGAAGCGCATCAGCACCGAGGCGCGGCAGGAGCTGGAAAAGCTCATGGACGCCAAGGTGTTCCTCGAGGTCTGGGTCAAGGTGCGCTCCGGCTGGGCCGACGACGAGGCGCGCGTGCGCGCCTTCGGCTACGAGTGATCTTCTTGCCAAAATCGGGCTCCAGCCCTTGCCCAGCAAGCGCTGGCAGCTATTGATGCAATAGCAGTCCATGCGCGCGCGCCGCATCCAGGAAGAACCCGCCTTCGTGCTGCACAGCTACGACTGGAGCGAGTCGAGCCTGATCCTCGAAGTGTTCACCCGCCACCACGGCCGCGTGGCGCTGGTGGCCAAGGGCGCGAAAAAGCCCACCTCCAACTTCCGCCCCGTGCTGCTGCCGCTGCAGCCGCTGCGCCTGGGCTACACCGTGTCGCAGGAGGTGCGCGACGAAATCCACCCGCTCAAGGGGGCGGAGTGGGCCGGCGGCCACGTCATGCCCACGGGCGACGCGCTGCTCGCGGGCCTGTACCTCAACGAGCTGCTGCTGCGCCTGCTGGCGCGCGACGACCCGCACGCCGAGGTGTTCGACCTGTACGCGGGCGTGGTGCGCGTGCTGGCCGGCGCGCATGGCGATGCGCTGGAGCCCGTGCTGCGCGCCTTCGAGCTGCTGCTGCTGCGCGCGCTGGGCCTGCTGCCCGCGCTCGACGCCGACTCGGCCACCCTGGCCGTGCTGCGGCCCCAGGCGCGCTACGCGCTGGTGCCCGAAGGCGGCCTGCGCCCGGCGCAGGCCGGCGACCGCGCCACGCTCGCGGGCGATGCGTGGTGCGCGCTGCAGCAGGCGCTGGAGGCGCCCGCGGGCTATCCTGCGGTGCTGCGCGCCTGCGCCGGCGTGGCGGCGGAGCTGAAACCTCTGCTGCGCCAGCTGCTCCAATACCATTGCGGCAGCCCCGTGCTGCGCACGCGCCAGCTCATGATGGACCTGCAATCGCTATGACCACCTCCCACCCGCGCACCGCCCTGTCGGTCAACGTCAACAAAGTCGCCCTGGTGCGCAACACGCGCCACCTCGGCATCCCCAGCGTCACGCGCGCCGCGCAGCTGTGCCTGGAGGCCGGCGCGCAGGGCATCACCGTGCACCCGCGCCCGGACGAGCGCCACATCCGCGCGCAGGACGTGGCCCAGATCGCGGCGCTGCTCAAGGACTGGCCGCAGGCCGAGTTCAACATCGAGGGCAACCCCACGCAGAACCTGATGGCGTTCATCCGCCAGGTGCGCCCGCACCAGGCCACCTTCGTGCCCGACGCCGAGGACCAGTTCACCAGCGACCATGGCTGGCGCTTTCCGCAGGATGCCGAGCGGCTCAAGCCGCTGATCGCCGAATGCCGCCAGCTCGGCGTGCGCGTCAGCCTGTTCATGGACGCCGAACCGGCGCAGATGGCCGCCGCGCGCAGCGTGGGCGCCGACCGCATCGAGCTCTACACCGAGCCCTACGCCGCCGCCTGGGGCACGCAGCAGCAGGCCGCGCAGCTGGAGCGCTACCGCGCCGCCGCGCAGGCCGCGCTCGACGTGGGCCTGGGCGTAAACGCCGGCCATGACCTGAACCGCGACAACTTGGCCGACTTCCTGGCTGCCGTGCCCGGCGTGCTGGAAGTGTCCATCGGCCATGCGCTCATCGCCGATGCGCTGGAGCTGGGCTACGGCGACACCGTGGCCGCGTACCAGCGCTGCATCGACCAGGGCATGCTTGAGAGAGACTCCTGATTCAATAGCTGCCAGCGCTTGTCCAGCAAGGGCTGGAGCCTGATTTGACCCCTATTCCATGATCTACGGCATCGGCACCGACATCTGCGACATCCGCCGCATCGCCGCCAGCCTGGCGCGCCACGGCGACCGCTTCGCCGAGAAGGTGCTGTGCGACGCCGAGCTGCGCACCTGGCGCGCGCGCGGCGCGCGCTGGCCCGAGCGCGGCGTGCGCTACCTGGCCACGCGCTTTTCCGCCAAGGAGGCGTTCAGCAAGGCCATAGGCTTGGGGCTGCGCATGCCCATGACCTGGCGCGCCTGCGAAATCGCCAGCCTGGAGAGCGGCCAGCCCACCATCGTGCTGCACGGCGCGCTGCAGGCGTGGTTTGACGCGCGCGGCCTGCGCTGCCACATCACCGTGACCGACGAGGCCGACTACGCCGCGAGCTTTTGCGTGGTCGAAAAGATTTGAGCCCAATCAGTCCCTAGCCCTTGCTGGGCAAGCGCTGGCAGCTATTTCAATGAGAGCAAGAACGACATGACCGAGCATTCCCCCCTGATCATCGACATCGCCGGCACCGCCCTCACGGCGGCCGACCGCGCGCGCCTGGCGCACCCGCTGGTGGGCGGCATGATCCTGTTCGCGCGCAACTGGCAGGACCGCGCGCAGCTGCTGGCCCTCACGGCCGACATCAAGGCCGTGCGCGACGACCTGCTCATCTGCGTCGACCACGAGGGCGGGCGCGTGCAGCGCTTCAAGACCGACGGCTTCACCCACCTGCCGCCCATGGCGGCCTTCGGCCGCATGTGGCTGGACGACGGCCAGGGCGCCCGGCAGCGCGAAGGCAGCGGCGCGCTGCGCGCCCTGCGCGCGGCCACGGCGGCCGGTTACGTGCTCGGCGCCGAGCTGCGCGCCTGCGGTGTGGACTTCTCCTTCACCCCCGTGCTCGACCTCGACTACGGCGCCAGCGGCGTGATCGGCGACCGCGCGTTCGCGCGCGACCCGCGCGTGGTCAGCGTGCTGGCGCAGGGCCTGGCGCACGGCCTGCTGCAGGCGGGCATGGCGCACTGCGGCAAGCACTTTCCGGGGCACGGCTTCGTCCAGGCCGACTCGCACACCGAGATCCCGGTGGACCGGCGCAGCCTCACTGCCATCCTGCACGACGACGCCGCGCCCTACGACTGGCTGGCGCGCACGCTCACCAGCGTCATGCCCGCGCACGTCATCTACCCCAAGGTGGACCGCCGCCCGGCCGGCTTCTCGGCCAAGTGGCTGCAAGACATCCTGCGCGGCCGCCTGCGCTTCGAGGGCGCCATCTTCAGCGACGACCTGAGCATGGAAGGCGCGCGCCGCCTCGACGGCCAGCTCGTCAGCTACACCGAGGGCGCGCTGGCCGCCCTGGAAGCGGGCTGCGACCTGGTGCTGCTGTGCAACCAGAGCCTGGGCGATGGCGGCGCGGTCGATGAACTCATCGCCGGGCTGGCCCAGGCGCAGGCCCAGGGCCGCTGGCAGCCCAGCCCCGACAGCGAGGCACGCCGCCTGGCCCTGCTGCCGCAAACCCTGCCCACGCCGTGGGACGAGCTGATGCTGCAGCCAGCCTACATGCAGGCGCTGGATTTGCTGCCTTGAACCTAGAAACGGCAGTTGGACGCGCTCGCCAGTGCCGTGATCGGCGTGCCAGGCAAGGCGCGACGACGCGGCGGGCTCCTGCCCGCAAGGAGGAGCAACGCCGCATGGCGCGGCGAGCGCGGTGCTGGCGGGTGCGTAGCGTGTTCACCCCGCAGGTGAACGTCAGCGAAACAGCCAAAGCCAATATCCATGCGGCTCTCGTGAGGGGGGCAAGCGGTCAACTGCCGTTTCTAGGTTGAACCTGGCGCCAGGGCGCGAGCGCATTCAAGCGCAGGCAGTGGTTTCATATTGTTACCATTTGCCACCCCCAATTACCCAATTTCAGGGATACCGCGCCACGTAACAAATCCCTACGATCCCTCCCTTTGCGCACCTGTTTGAGGGGTGTTTTTGGCTTCCAGCCCTTGCCAGTCAAGCGCTAGAAGCTATCGAAAAAGGAGTTTCTCGTGCCCCCAGTCCCCAGCCCCCGTCTTGCCCGCCGGCTCGCTGCCCTGGCCGCCTGCGCCGTGCCGCTGCTGGCGCAGGCGCAGAACTGCACCACTCCTAACACCGATGACGACTACATCCTGGGCGAAGCCCAGGGCGCGAATGATGCCCAGAGCCAAGCCAGCGCCATGCACTGGTCCACCGGCCTGGTGTGGAAGCGTTGCCTCGAAGGCATGGCTTTCAATAGCGTCTCCGGGCAATGCACGGGCACTGCGACACCCGATCAGTGGCAGAACTGGGCGACAAGCTACCTGCCGAAATATTTTGACGACTCGGGGGACTACCCGCATTCCGCCCCCACAGACCGGGACTTTCTGGCCAGCGGCGCCTGGCGCATGGCCTACAAGAGCGAGCTGGCTTCCATCACGCAAAGCTGTGGCGACAACCCCAAGATCAACCGCGTGGTGTTTCCTGATACGCCGTCTTCGTACGTTTGGTCGGGTTCGCCCAGTGCCAGCAATTCGAACGCTGCGTGGTTCGTGTATTTCGGCTATGGCAGCGCCGGCAACACCTACCGCAACTTCGGTAATCCCGTTCGGCTCGTGCGCGCGGGACAGTCTTTTGCCGCTTTGACCTCCCCCGACGCGCAGGCTGGCGCAGCGGGCGATTTCGTCACCTTCCCCGACTTCACCCTCGCAGCCAGCACAGGGACTGGCCAGGCCTGGGGCGGCGCGCGCGTCACAGGCGCTGGCAGCCCCGAATTCCAGGTGAATGGCTCGGGCGACTGGGTGCAACAGGCCATCGTCAAGAGCGGTGACCGGATCACCGTGCGCCTGACGGCCCCCAGCACTGCGGGCGACAGCGCCACCGCCACCTTCACCCTGCGCAGCGGCCAGACCACGGGCACCGACGCCACCGGCTCCAATGGCGGGAATGAAGCCACGGTCATGGTGGAAAAAACGGCCACCTTCACCGCCAACGGGCCCGTGAACGGCGCCTGCGCCAGCGTGGCCGCCAGCGCGACGGCGCCCAGCACCGGCCTGTGCGCCACCGGCACCGCCACCAGCGTGAGCGGCAGCGGCGGCCAGTGGGCCTGGGGCTGCAACGGCAGCAACGGCACCAGCCCCGCTGCCTGCACCGCCCCCTACGCCAGCCAGACCCTGAGCATCAGCGCCAGCCCCGCCACCATCACCGTGGGCGGCACCAGCGCCATCACGGCCAGCAGCAGCGCGGGCCTTGCCGTCACGCTCGTGTCCAGCGGCCCCTGCACCCTGAGCGGCACCACGGCCACCGGCACGGCGCAAGGCACTTGCACCATCACCGCCAGCCAGGCCGGCACCGGTGACACGGGCGCATCCCGCTATCTGGCCGCCACCAGTGTGCCCGCCGGCATCACCGTCAACCTGGCTCCGATCACCGGCCAGTGTGGCAGCGCCAGCGGCGGCACGCTCACCAGCGCGCCCAGCACGAACCTGTGCAGCGCAGGCAACGCCAGCAGCGTGGCCGGCTCCGGCCCGTGGAGCTGGACGTGCCAGGGAATCAACGGCGGCGGCAACTCCGCCACCTGCACGGCCAGCCTGCAAACCTGGGCCGTGACGGCCAGCGCCAGCCCCGCGCAGGGCGGCACGGCAACGTGCAGCCCCGCCAGCGTGGCGCATGGCAGCGGCGCCACCTGCACGGCCACGGCCAGCACCGGCTACCAGTTCAGCGCATGGACGGGGGCCTGTGCGGGCCAGGCCGCGACTTGCACGCTGGCGAACGTGACGCAGGCGCAGGATTCGGTGGCGCAGTTCACGCGGGCGCTGGTCGTGCCCGAAGGGCCGCAGGCGCAAAAGCCCCTGGGGCTGGCGCTGCAGCCGGGCACGGGCTGGCAGGTGACGGACGCCAGCACGCAAACCGCCGCCAGCGTGGGCGCCGCGCTGCCCGCGGGCGTGACGCTGCCGCACGGCATGGTGGTCCTGCGCCTGGAACTGGGCACGGCGGGCAGCACGGCCCAGGTGGTGCTGACCTACCCCGAGGCGCTGCCCGCGGGCGCGGTCTACTACAAGTACGGCCCGGTGGTGAAAAACGGCCCCTCGCGCTGGTACCCGTTTCAGGGTGCGCAGATCAGCGGCAACACGGTGAGGCTGACGCTCCAGGACGGCGCCGTGGGCGATGACGACCTGGAGGAAAACAGCGTGATCAGCGACCCGGGCGGCGTGGCGCTGCTGGCTGCGCCGTCTGCGGCGGCGGCCATTCCGGCGCTGGACGAGTGGGCGCTGGCGCTGCTGGCGGGGGCGCTGGGGCTGTTCAGCCTGGGCGCGCTGCGCCGGCGCAGCGCTTGAGGGAGCGAAAGCCGCTCCTGCGAAGGCCAGGCGCCTGGCTTGCAGGCGCGGGCTGTAATTCTTCAAGCCAAATTGGCCTCTTGCGCCCGCCCAGCAAGCGCTGGCAGCTATTGAATGAAGAGTGCCGGTTTTCCCATTGGCGGCTGCGGCTGCGGCCGCTTCCGCCAACGGGCCGTTGGCGTCATTCGACCAGGAAGCCCGCCATCCGCGCGCTCAGCGCGTAGAACGGCGGCAGCGTCTGGCGCTGCGCGAAGTCCTGGCGCATGCCCACGGCCATTTCGTAGGGGCTGTCCAGGCCCGGTTCGGCGAGGCCTGCCAGGGCGGCCTGGGCCAGCATCTCGCCGCGCTGCTCGGGCGCCTGGGCCAGGGCCAGGTCGGCGCCCAGCGCCAGGCTCTCCAGGCGCGTGGAGACGAGGGGCGCGGAGGTGGCCGCGCGCAGGGCGCGCAGCAGGCCGCCCTGGGGTGCGCCCTGCGGGTCCGGCCAGCCCTGGCCGGCATGGTGGGTGAGCGCCACGGCGCCGGGCGCGCCGGGCTGGGCCAGGGCGGGGGGCAGCGTGCCGTCGTCCGTCCACGCCTGCACGCGCAGGCCTGCGCCCCGGGCGGCTTCGGCCAGGGTGTCGTACTCGGCCTGGTCCTGCGCGCCGCGCAGCACCAGCAGCGTGCCGCCCGCGGGGGCGAGGTCCTGCAGCAGCCGCTGCCAGGCCCCGGCGTAGCGTGCGCGGGCCTCGGCCTGCGCGGGCAGCGCGGGCTGGTACACCACCACCGGCGGCGCTGCCGGGGCGGTGGCCGAGCGCACGCAGGCGCGCGCGCCCGGGCCCTCTGCAATCACCGTGCCGGGGTCGAAGGCCTTCATCTGCGCCAGGATGCCGGGGCAGGCGTCGGCGGCGAAGCCCATGTACTGGTGGCGCACCTTGAGCCGCGCGGCGGGCCGCAGCACGGCGTCCAGCCCGCGCCCCAGCGCCTGGGCGTAGGCGCTGCCCGCCGGGCCTTCGTGCACCACCAGGATGCGGCGGCTGTGCATGTTGAACGCCACGGCGGCGGCGGCCAGCAGCAGGAACAGCGCGGCCCAGGCCCAGCGCATCGCCGCGTCCCGGTTCATTGCAGGAGCCCCATGTGCCGCCAGTAGGGCACCGAGGCGGCCAGCGCCACGATGCGGCTTGCCTGGAGCCAGGCGTTGCGGCGCAGCACGTCCCGGGCGATGCCGGGGGACAGCTCCACGGACTCCCGGAACAGCAGGTAGTCGGAGCTTTGGTGGGGAAGGAACCAGATTTCGCTGGCCGTGACGATGACGAAGCCCAGCACCAGCGGGTGCAGCCCCTGCGCGTCGGCCAGCGGCATGAGCACGGCGCACAGCGTCGCCACGCACACCATCGAGGGCAGCGCCAGCCGCAGCAGCATGACGGCCGCGACGAGCAGCAGCAGGAAGGTGCCTTGCTGCGTACGCATGAGCAGCGCCAGCCCGTCGGCGTGCGCCGCCAGCCAGGGCTGTATGCCCATGAAGGTGAAGCCGCGCGCGATGCCCACAGTGCACACCAGGTACAGCAGGATGGACCAGTTGACGCCTGCGTGCACCCGGTCCATGGGCAGCACGCCGGTGGCCATGAGCAGCAGCATGGCGAACAGCGCGAGCCAGGCCATGTCGATGTGGTGCACGTTGCCCAGGGCCGAGCCCAGGCCCAGGCACAGCAGCGCCAGCGCGGTGACGCCTTCGGGGAAGGCCATGCGCGGCAGCGGCGCCTGTGCCCAGGCGGGCGTGCCGCCGCCCTGCGTGGCCGGGCCCAGCGCCACGCTGGCGGCCAGGCCGGCGGCGATCACGGCGGTATAGACGGCGGCGCACTGGAACCAGGCCATCCAGTTGACGTGCGGCTGCCAGTGCTCGGGCAGGATGCCGAGCACGACGAAGTTGGCCGCGTTGCCCAGCAGGAACGAGGTGGACAGCAGGGTGCAGCCCGACAGTGCCGCGAACGCCAGCGCCGCGTACCCGGCCGTGCCGGGGCGCGCCAGGGCCTTGACCATGGGGGCGAGGAGCTGCAGCCGCCCCAGGGTGCTGGGGATGAACAGCGTCATTGCCACGCCCACCAGCATCAGGCAGGCCTGGAAGCCCCTGGCGGTGTGCGGCAGCGGCCGCAGCAGCGCGGCCAGCAGGCGCTGCGTCAGGCCGCTGTGCTGGATCGCCGTGCTGCAGCCGAACATGCCCAGCAGCAGGAAAAAGCCGCTCCCGGCCAATCCGGCCAGGGCCTGCTCCACGGGCAGGTGGTTGCCCGCCATCAGCAGCAGCAGCGCCAGCAGCGCGCCGGCGGCGGGGGGCGCCAGGCCCAGCACCCAGACGCACAGCCCCGCGCCCAGGGCCGCGCCGAAGCACGCCCAGGGCACCCAGGGGTCGCTGCGCCCGGCCACGGCGGTCAGCACCAGCGCGGGCAGGCCGAGGGCCGCGAGCCAGCCCAGCGCGTGGCGCAGCGTGGGCTCCTGGGCTGGCGTATCGCTGGCGGGTGCATCGCCGGCGGGGGCGGTGCGGGCCTGCGCGAGGAAGTCCTGGCACGCGGGCTGGCCTTGCGCCAGCGCGTGCAGCACGGGCGCGGCGATGCGCCAGCCCTGGCCTGGGGCGGCGGGCAGGCTGGACGAGGGCACGGCGTCCAGGGTGAGCGCGCGCGCGCCGCCCAGCCAGCCCAGCACGGCGTGGCCGTGCAGCAGCCGCGCCAGTTCGGCGGCGTCGCGCCAGGCCACGGGTTCGGCCAGGGTGGCAAGCAACTGCCGGGACGAGCGGTCCAGGCAGGGCCAGAGCGGGTGCTGCTGCAGCGGGGGGCTCATGGTGCGGCGTGCGGCGCGATGAAGCGGCGGGAGATGCGCGCGTAGTAGGTGTCCAGCGCGTCCAGGCGCATGTGGCGCCGCTGCATTTGCGCGGGGTTCACGAGCAGGGCGAAATTGCGCGTCAGCAGGTGGCGCGCGGCGGCGGGCGCGGCGAAGGCCTCGGGCGCCGTGGCGGCCTGCAGGGCCAGCTGGGTGGCGACTTCGCCCTGCTCGACCGGCGAGGGCAGGATGCCCATGGGGATCCCGTCCATCACGGCATAGCCCGACAGCGCGCTCAATGGCTGGGGCAGGCGCTCCAGCGCGGCCTGCGTGAGCTGCATGCGCCAGGACGGCGCGGTGCGGCCCGCGGGCACGGGCAGGTAGCGGTAGTCGCCGATGACCACCAGGTCGGCCTGCGTGGCGATTTCGTCCAGCGCGCGCAGCCACTGCTCCAGCGAGGCGCAGCGCCACACGCCGATGGGCTGCGCCGCTTGCCAGCCATGCGCGAGAAAGCCGCGCGCCTCTTCCTCGGCCGCCGGCCCGGTGTCGGAGACCAGGGCGATGCGCGGCTTGCGCGCCGCGCCCGGGGGGGCCAGCCGCAGCAGGCTGCTTTCGACCATGGGCCAGGGCGTGCGTTCGGCGATGCCCTGCACCTGGGGCCGCTGGCTGTGCGCCAGCGTGCGCGCGTGGTCTTCGATGCCGCTGTAGACGATCAGCGGCTGGCGGGCCCCGAGGTAGGCCGCGCCGACGCGGGCCTGCGCCAGGTCGTCCACCGCCATGACCACGTCGGGCTCCCAGCGCCCGATGAAGCCCAGGGTTTCAGCGATCTGCGCCTGGGTGCGCTGCGCATCGCGGCCCTGCAGGTAGATGCGTTCCAGGCGCACGGCGCCAGCCTGCTGCATTGCCCGGTCGATGCCGGCGTCGATGCCGCGCGTCCAGGGAATGCGCTCGCTCTGGCTGTGCACCACGAGGATCGACGGGCGCTGGGCTCCCATCCACACCAGGGCGGCGGCGAGGGCCAGCAGCCCGGCCTCCACCAGGCGGCGCGGCAGGGCGGCGGCGTGCGCGGTGCGGCCCATGCCTACCAGCCGCACCACAGGGCGTAGGCCGCGCAGCCGAGCCAGGTCACCGGGCTGCACAGCGTGGCCTGGATGCGGCGCCACCGGCCTGCGCTTCCGGCATGGCGCTGCAGCAGGAATTCGGCCAGGTGAAAGCCCGCCAGCGCGGGCACCAGGGCCTCCAGCAGGTCGTAGCGCTGGGCTTCGGCCCAGGGAATGGCCAGCACCAGGGCGAGCAGGGCGGCAGCGTTGGACGGCACCAGCAGGCGCAGGCCCAGCAGCAGCGCCAGCGGCAGGGCGCTGCCGCCGCTCCAGGGCAGGGGGGGCAGCGCGGCGGCGAAGCAGGCCACCAGGCCGGGCAAGACCATCAGGGAGACGAACAGGGGCCAGTCGATGCCGGTCTGCAGGTGGCGCGGGGCCAGCACGTGCAAGGCGAACAGGGCCGCCAGCGCGGGCAGCGTCACCACGCCCGGGGCCAGGCCGTGCAGGGGCTGCAGCACCACCAGGCACAGCGTGCCCAGGGCGATGGCGGCGGTGTCGCGCAGCGCGGCGCGGCCTGCTGCGTCCTGCGCGGGCGGCGGCGCTGCGGGCGGGGCGGCGCCGGACGGCGGCACCAGCCACTGGACGCCCACCGCATAGGCCAGCGCCAGCAGCGCCAGGGGCCAGGTGTGGGCGAACCAGTACAGCGGCACGAAACGGTCGAGCCCGCTGGCGGGCAGCAGGGCCAGGGCCAGCAGGTTGGCCGGATGGGCGGGCAACCAGGCCAGCCGCGCGCAGAGCTGGGCGGCGCAGGAGAGGTCGCGCCGCGCCGGGGGGGCGCTCACGGGCAGCGCCTGGAAAATGCGCGCCCACTGGCGCGCCTGGCGCGGCGAGGGCAGCAGGGCGAAGGCCAGCGCCAGCCAGGCCACGGCCGGCATGCGCTGCCATGCAGGAGTGCGCGGGGCCGGGCGCAGGCTGCGCGCGGCCTGTGCCGCGAGCCAGCCGAGCAGGCCGCTTTCCCGCGCTGCCGCCGCGAGCCCGAGCACGCCCAGCCCCCACAGCACGGCATCGCTGCCCGCGCCGGAGAGCAGGCTGGCCATGGGGGCCAGGCCGAACAGGTTCATCACCAGCAGCACCAGCAGCACGGCGAACAGCGGGGGCAGGGCGCGCTGCGTCCACAGGCCGAGCAGCAGGAGCAGGCACAGCCAGACGCCCATTTGCCGCGCCGTGGCGCCGGGCGCGAGCGGCCATTGCGGCTGCGCGAGGTAGAGCAGCAGGCCGAGCAGGGCGCAGAGCGCGCACAGCAGCCAGGCCCATGCGTGGGCCCGGCCTGCGTGCGCCGGCGGCTCGGTCATGTGACTTCGACGATCTGCATCATGCCCATGTCTTCATGCGCCAGGATGTGGCAGTGCATGACGAAGGCGCCCTTGAAGTCGCTGAAGCGCGTGCGGAAGGTGACCGACGTGGGCGCCTGCGGCGTGCCGCCGCGCGGCAGGCCGATGGTGTCGCACCAGTAGGGGGCGACCGGCTGGCCGTTGACCTTGACCACCTCGACCGGGTTGATGTGAATGTGGAACGGGTGCTGCACCGCGTTCATGTTGTAGACCGTCCATTCCTCCACGCTGCCGAGATCGACGATCTGCCGGATGGCCCGGCTCGACTGGAAGGGGGCGAGGCGCGCGGGCATGCCCGGGTTCTGCGTGGCCCGGGTGCCGCCCGCGCCGGTGGTGAAGGCGGTGTCGGCCAGGAAGGTGTTGCCGGTCTGGTACTGCCACTGTGCCAGTTCGCCGGGTGGCAGGTCGAGCGCGTCGGCCGCGGGCGGGTCGGTGAGCGGGGAGCCGTCGTCGTTGAACACCGAGCGCAGCACGATGTTGCGCTGGAGGCCGCCTTTCCCGGCCAGCTCGGCGTCGCTGACCGGCGCCAGCGCCTCGGGCACCGGCAGGGGGGCGCCGGGCAGCGCCATGGACAGCGGCGCGCCTTCGACCACCACGTAGGCCAGGACGTCGGCCGCCAGCGGCTGGGCGTTGCCCATGTCGTAGGCCTGGGTGCGCAGTTCGTAGCGGCCCGGCGCGCCGGCCTGCACGAGGATGTCGGCCCGGTTGCCCGGTGCCAGCACCAGGCCCGGGCCGCCATCGGCCGGGAACGCCAGCGGCGTGCGGCGCGGGCAGGAGTCGAGGGCGATCAGGTGCAGCGCATGGCCTTCCAGCGCCAGGTTCAGGTAGTTGGCGATGCCGGCATTGACCAGGCGCCAGCGCTCGACCTGGCCGGGGCGCAGCACCAGCGTCGGGCGGCGCACGCCGTTGACCAGGAACGGCGGCTCGGCCTGCGGGCTGGCGACCTGGGAGAAGCTCTCCAGCAGGCCCTGCGCGTCGTGGATCGGGGCCTGGAACATGAACACGCGGTCGCGCGCGGCGGCGATTTCGGGCACGTCGTCCAGCGGGCCCTGGACGATGATCGCGCCCGCCATGCCGCTGGCCACCTGGATCGCGGTGGCGCCGTGCAGGTGCGGGTGGTACCACGAGGTGCCGCAGGGGTGGTCCGCGCCGATGGCGTACTCGTGCTGGCGCGACTGGCCGGGCTGCACCGCCGATTCGGAGCTGTCGATCACGTAGTCGCCATAGAGGCCGGGGCCGACCATGCCGGGGGCCACGTGCAGCCCATGGGTGTGCAGGTTGGCGCTGTTCATGAAGCGCAGGTGCTCCACCGGTTCGGTGCTGGGCGGGTTGGGCGGCAGGTCGTTGACCACGCGCACGCGCAATGTCTCTCCGGCGCGCAATTGCAGCGTGGGCGCGGGAACCATGGCGTTGTAGGTGCGCAGGTGCACGCGCTGGCCGTTCACGGTCAGGTCGGCATAGGCCATGCGCAAGGTGTAGTCGAGCAGGCCGCCGCGCGCCACCAGGCGCTGCGGTTCGACGAAGGTCTCGGGCGTGGCGCCATCGCCGCCGCCACAGGCGGCCAGGGCTGCGGGCAGGCAGGCGCCCACGCCGAGTTTCCAGGAGACGTTCAGGAAGTCGCGCCGGGAGGAGGAAGTCATGGGAAGGTTTCCTGGTGGAGTCAGGCGGTGGAATCGTCGAGCAGCACGGGGCTGGCGTGCAAGGGGGAGGTGTCACCGAGCTGGGTATTGCGGTTGTCGCCCCAGGCCCACACCCGCAGGCCATCGCTGGCCAGGACGTGGCCCTGGCCCGCCGCCAGCAACCGCAGCGGCGGCAGTTGCGCGACCTGCCGGATGCCGGGCAGCGCTTCGGTGCCGCCCTGGCCCAACTGGCCCTTGGCGTTCCAGCCCCAGGCGTACAGCCGGCCGGAGCGCCCGAGCGCATAGGACACATGCTGGCCCGCCGCGACCTGGCGCGCCGCCTCGGGCAGCGGCACCCGGCCCGGTTGCGCGCGGTAGGGGACTTGCGCGTGGCCCAGTTGCCCGTGCTGGTTGCTGCCCCAGGCCCAGACGCGGCCCAGGGCGTCAATGGCCAGGCTGTGGCTGGCGCCGGCAGCCACGGCCGCCAGCTTGGGCAGGCCAGGTACGCGCACTGGCGCGCTCTGGCCGTGCAGGTGGCCCAGGCCGAGCTGCCCCGCCGTGTTGGCGCCCCAGGCCCACAGGTGATGTGTGGTGTCGAGCAGCAAGGCATGCGCGCCGCCCGCGCAGCACAGGGCGGTGGCGGGCACCTGGGCGATGCGGGCGGGTGCGGTGTTGCGCGCATCGGCCGCGCCCGGGGCCAGGCCCCAGTGGTACAGGCCACCGTCGCGGGCCAGCGCCAGCGTGAAGAATTCGCTGGCGCTGAGTTGCGCCAGGGCGGGCAGGCCGGCGAGCGCGCGCGGCTCGGACTGCGTGATGCGGGCGAGCCTGCCGCCCAGGCCGGCGCGGTTGGCGCCCCAGGCGTAGGCCGTGCCGCGCGCATCCAGCGCCAGGCTGCTGCCCGCGCTGGCCGCGACGTGGCGCAGCGCCATGGCGCTGGCGATGCGCACGGCGGCGCCGGCCGCGTCCGGCGCGGTGCACACCCCGGCGGGCGGCGGGAAGCGCCCGGTGCCGTCGCCGCCCCAGCCCAGCAGCACCGAGTCCTCGCGCAGCACCAGGCTGTGGTCGCGCCCGGCGGCCAGGTCGAGCACCTTGGCGCTTGCGCCCACGGGTGTACCTTCGCCCTCGCGGGCTGCGGCGGGAGCTTGCTTGGGGCGGCCCGGCGCGGCGCTCATGGGGCCTTGGAGACGATCAGCAGGCCGCGCGCCTTGCCGCTCACGCTGTCGGGGTCCTGCGCGCCGCGCAGCAGGCGGACCAGCGGCACCCAGACCGGCGGGTACTTGTAGCGCGCCACGTCCATGAGCAGCACCGAGTCGCTGGCCTCGTGGTAAGCGGCCAGCGGCGACCAGTGGCCCCCGCCCACCTCGCCGGTGAAGCGGCGGTTGAAATTGAACAGCACGAAGCGGTCGGATTCGCGCAGGTGTTTCTTCAGCAGCTCGCGCAGGCTGTCCAGGTCCAGCGTGTCGGCGAAGTGCTTTTCCACGGCCACGGGGTAGTGCGCCAGCACGGCGCTGAGCTGGTCCATGGTCATGCCCTCGCGCGCGACGACCTCGGGGTCGGCGATGCGCTTGTCCACGCCGTTGAAGAAGTCCTGCTGCGTGAAGAACGGGAAGTCCGGGTACAGCGCGGTGGCCGGGCGCGGCAGGCCCAGGGCGTTGAGCGTGATGACGGAAGTGGCCACCGAGCAATAGGCCTGGTTGCGCTGGGTCTCGAAATACGTCGCCAGGGGCCAGTAGGCCTGCCGGTAGTCGCTTTGCAGCAGGCGCTGCTGGCCGATGGGGTGCGAGAGCGCGAACAGCGCGCTGGGCACTTCCAGCGCCTGCCCGGCGAGCGGGGCCGCCGGGGTGGTGGAGGCGTCGCGCGCCAGCGCGGCCTGGGGCAGGGCCAGTGCCGTGGCCAGGGCGGCGAGGGTGGCGCAGGCGCGGGCCTGGCGCATGAGGGGGGCAAGAAGGTGTTGCATGGCGGTCATCCGTTGCGGGCGAGGGTGGCGCGGGCCTTCTGGCGGGCCTGGACGAGGGCCGCCAGGGCATGGTCTATGGATTCGGGGTCGGTGAAGGCCGACAGCGTGAAGAACTTGATGCCTACGACGGGTTCGCCGTAGCCGGTGCTGCGGTAGCGGTTGGTCTGCACGAACACCGGGCTGTCGCCGGCCTCAGCGGCTTCGCGCGTGTGCTGGTACACGGCTTCGTTGAAGCGGTTGTGCGCCTGCAGCGCGGCACGCTGGCCGGGGTCGCCGCTCTCGGCGCGGTAGGCGCTGTCGGCATCGACGCCATCGGGATAGACGCGGATGACGACCACGGCGCCGTGGTTCTCCGTGTTCAGCACCGTGAGCCAGGGCAGCTCGCGCGCCCTCTGGCGCATCAGCTCGGCCATCTGCACGCAGTGGCTCAGGAGGCCGCGAAAGCCGTCCTTGCCCAGCAGCAGCAGGTTGGCCAGCGCCGCCAGCACTGGCCCGCCCGAGCGTGAGCACTCCAGCGTGTAGATGCCCGGGTCGTACTCGCCGAACTGGAACAGGTACGGCATGGCCACCTTGTCGCGGCGCACGGGGTTGAGCAACTGGGCGTCGCTGGCGAGGAACAGGCTGGAGGCATAGGGCGTGTAGCCGCTCTTGTGGAAGTCGATGCCCAGCGAGTCGGCCAGCGCGAGGTGGCGCATGCGCGCGCGCACCTTCTGCAGCGCGCCGGCGGCGGCGGCCGGGATTTCCAGCGGGTTGGCGCCGAAGTCATAGTCGTTGAACACGCTGTAGGCCCAGCCGATGACGGCGTCGGCGTGCAGGTAGGGCAGGTAGTCCAGGCGGTATTCCTGCGCCAGGCGCAGGCGCAGCGCGTGCACCGCCTCGATGTCATCGACGCCGAAGGCATCGGTGCTGCCCATGGTGACCACGATGGCGGCGATGCGCTCGCCCTTCTCGATGCTGGCGCGCAGGGCTTTTTCGAGCGCGGCGAGGTCGATGGCGTTGTCCTCCCCGGTGGGCACCGACACGGCGGCCTGGCTGCCCAGGCCCAGCCAGGCGGCCGAGCTGAGCTTGGCGTAGTGCGCGGCCTCGGAGCCGAACACGCGCAGCGGCTGGCGCAGGCCCTCGTTGAACAGGCCCGGCTGCGCCCGCTCGGCGCCCAGCTTGATGCCGTAGAGGGTGGTGCCGGTGCCGCCGAAGGTGAACAGGCCCAGGGCCTTGTCGGCGTCGTAGCCGACCAGGGCGGCGCACATGGCCGAGACGCGCACCTCGGCCTCGGCCACCTTGTACGAGAGGTCGTCCCAGACGGTGTTCGGATCGACCAGCGCGCCGTAGAGCTGCCCGATGACGGACACCGAGGTGGCCGAGCCGTGCAGGCGGTGCACGTCAGGGTGGCTCCAGGTGAACTGGCCTTCCAGGTAGTGGGCGGTCTCGCGGATGGTGCGGCGCGTGTCGCCCATGTCCTTGCCGACGCGGAATTTCCGCGCCCCGGCGTAGTCCAGGGGCTTGCGCTGGCCGAGGAAGGTGCGCTGGGATTTCAGCTTCTCGTACTCCGACAGCGCGAAGGCCATGGTGCGCGAAAAGCGGCTGTCGGCCTTGGCCGACCGGGTGGGCGAGGGGAAGCTGTCGCGTATGGCGCGCACGATGCGCTTGTAGCCTTCGGTGCCGGCGTCGGCATCCGCCGGGTGCGCCGTCTTGCGCAGCGCCGCCTTGGCCTTTGCCGGCAGCGTGGCCGCCAGGGAGGCCAGGGCGGATGCCTGCAGCCAGGAACGTCTGAGCATGGGGTGTCTCCGGTGGGGGCGGGGCTGGTTTCAGGCCGCGGGGGCGAAGCGCCCCGCCGCCAGGTCCTGGGCCAGCAGGGGCAGCGCCCGCAGGCCCAGCGCCACGGCGGTCAGCGTGGGCGCGTTGATGGGCATGGTGGGAAAGTTGGCCGTGCCGACGATGAACAGGTTGGCATGGTCGTGGCTGCGGCACCAGGGATCGACGACCGAGCGCCTGGCGTCCGTGCCCATGCGGGCGGTGCCCGCGATGATGGCCGTGGCGATGGAGGGCGCGTCGCTGGTGATGTCGGTGCAGCCCAGCGCCCGGGTGATCTCGGCGTGGCGCTGGCGTGCCTTGTCGATGGCGCGCAGGCTGTAGCCGTCGATCGTGAAGCTGACGCGCGGGCGCGGCATGCCGCTGCTGTCGCGCAGCTGGGGGTCGGGCACCACGCGGTTGTGCGCCACGGGCAGCGTCTCCACCGAGCTGTTGATGGCCAGCTCGCGCGCGCACTGGTCGTTCAGGGCCGTGGTGAGGGCGGCGCCGCGCAGGCCGGTCTTGATGAGGTGGGCCGCGCGCTGCATGGGCCCCAGGCCGGTGCGCCAGCCCCGGTTCAGGAACGAGGTGCCGATGGCGGCGTGCTGCTTGCGGAAAGGCCCGTCGCGCAGTTCCAGGATGCCGGCGGTGGTGGTGGGCGCGCGGTAGGTGTAGAGCGGCTCCCGCGTCAGCGCGCGCGTGTCCAGGTCCACCTGGCCCATCAGGTAGCGCCCCACGGCATCGCTGCGGTTGGCCACGCCCTGCGGCGCATGCGGCTGGGCCGAGCGCAGCAGCAGGTTGGGCGTCTCGATGGCGTGCGCGGCCAGCAGGTACAGCCTGGCCCGGGCCTGGGCGCGGCTGCCGTCGGCGCGGCGCAGGCGCAGGCCCTGGATGAGCTGGCCCGGGCCGACCTCGATGTGCTCCACCAGCGTCTGCGGCAGCAGGCGCACGCCAGCGGCCTCGGCCTTGGCCACGTGCACGCTGGCGTCGTACTTGGCGCCAATCGGGCAGATGGGCACGCAACTGGCGCTGCCGCAGCAGGGCGGGCGCCCGTCGAAGGGTTCGGAGTTGCGCGCATGGCTGAACGGCCCCATGGTGTAGCCCAGCGGCGCCAGAGCGTCGCGGATCACCTGGTCCGAATAGGCCAGCGGGACCGGCGGCAGCGGAAACGGCACGCCATGGCGCGGGCCGCCCTGGTCGTAGGCGTCGTCGCCCGCCGTGCCCCACTCGCGCTCGGTGAACAGGTAGTGCGCCAGCAGGTCGTCGTAGGCCAGGGGCCAGTCCTCGCCCACGCCGTACAGGGTCCGGGTCTTGAAATCGTTGGGGCGAAAGCGCGTGGAGAACCCGGTCCAGTGCCAGGTGGTGCCGCCCACGGCGCGCATGAAGCTGCCGCCGAAGACATCCGGGCCGGCCTGCACCATGTAGTCGCTGGCGTGCATGGGGTGGGGCGCGTAGTCCTGGCTCGGGTAGGGCGCGTTCGGGCCCTTGACGGCGGAGTCCTGGAAATGCTGCACGGCGGTGGCGCGGTCGATGCGCGGGCCGGCCTCGACCATCAGCACCTTGGCGCCCTGGCGCGCCAGTTGCCAGGCCATCATGCTGCCGACGGCTCCGGCGCCAATGACGATGACGTCCGCGGACAGGGTTTCGGCGGACGGGGTGGTGGTACTCATGGGTGTGCCTGGGTCGAGGTTCAGACGGGCTTTTCCGCCCAGTAGCCGAAGGCGCCGCCGCAGACGCTGGGCGGCTTGGTGAAGGTCAGGGCCGGCCACACCGGCGCGTCGAGGTAGGTGAGCACGCGGCCGTCGCCCGCCATGCCGCTCATCCACAGCTGCAGGGCCAGCTCCGCCGCCTCGCGCACGGCGGGGGCGAGCGAGGCCGTCTGCTGCGCGTCGGCGGGCAGGGCGGCCAGGGCCTGCAGGGCGTCAAGCTGGGGTGGATCGAGGCTCTCGGCCAGCACGGCGAGGTATTGCGCCACCAGCGCGTCGTTGGTCACCTGGGTGCCGGCGAGCGCATTGCACAGCGCGGTGAATTGCCGCACCTGGCTGGCCGTGGGCGGTGGCGCGGCGGCCATGCCCACGGGGGATGCCATGGCGGCGGCGCAGCTGGCGAGGGCCAGGATGAAATGGCGGCGCGAGGGTGGTGCGGACGCTGGCATGGCGGTATTCCGTGGGGCGGCCATGGAGGAGGCCTTCTTTTTGTTTGCCAAGTGCAAACGAATGCAAATAAATGCAAACCGAGGCGCCAATCTAATTCATAAATGACCTGGCGCAAAGCAAAAATGGCCCCGGGTTATCCATGTTCGCGCGGGCCGTGGCGCGCGGTGCGTCCGCCGTGGCGGTGCAGGGGTTTCAGGCAAAATTCGCCTCAAACCCAATACCAGCAAGCGCTGGCAGCTATTCTTTTGGGAGTTCCTCGGCCTGCGGCATGGGGGCGGGCGCGGGCAGCCCGTCCTTCCAGCGCCGCACCACGCGCTGGAAGATGAGTGTGTTGGGAATCTGCAGCAGCATCGGGTGGCCGGGCGTGCTGCCGGCGTCTTCGAGCGTGGTGTAGAGCAGGTTGATGTCCACCACGCGGCCCTTGGCGCCGGGTTTCTCGGCGGTGTCCAGCAGCTCGATGGTGTCGCCGATGCGAAATGGCCCGACGGTGAGTATCAGCAGCGCGCAGAACAGGTTGGACAGCACGCTCCACGCCGCGAAGAAGGCCACGGCGCCCACGGCGGCGAAGCCCGTGAACGCCGACCACAGCACCGTGGCCGAGACGCCCAGGCGTTCCAGCACCAGCAGCAGCGCGCTCAGCAGGATGGACCAGCGGATCAGCCCGTTCACCGGCACGAGCATGGCGTGCGGCAGGTTGTAGTGCCGCGCCGCGCGCGTGACCAGCTTGCGCAGCAGCCGCTGCAGCAGCCAGGCCACGCCGACGATCAGCAGGATCTGCGCACCGGGCACGATGATGTCGAGCCAGTCCTGCGCCCAGTCCGGCAGGTGGTTCTTGAACTTGTCGAAACGGCTCGCGCTCATGGGTCAGCCATTTCCCCTGGCCCTGGCAACCGGCGCACTCCAGCCCAGCGGACGCCGCGCAAGGGCCGCCCCAGAGCGCGGGCAGCATCCCCTTTCCCGGAGCGCGTAGCGCGCAGAGAGAAGGGGGAAGCGGCGCAGCCGCTCAGGGGGGTGTTCTTCATGCACAGCGCTGCTCGATGGTGTCCATCTGCATCTCGAAGCTGAAGAAGCGGTTGCGCCCCTGCGACTTGGCGGCGTACAGGGCCTGGTCGGCGCGCATGATCATGCTTTCGGCGTTCGCGCCTTCATCCGGCACGCAGGTGGTGATGCCGCCGGAGATCGTCAGGTCGGGGCCCAGCGGCGAGGCCGGGTGCGGTATCGGATGGGTCTTGAGCATCTGGCCCAGGGCGCGGGCGAAGGTCATGGCGCCGGAGCGCGGGGTGTTGGGCAGGATCAGCGCGAACTCCTCGCCGCCGTAGCGCGCCGCCACGTCGCGCGGGCGCATGCACACGCCCTGCAGCAGCCGTCCGACCTCGCGCAGGCAGGCGTCGCCCTGCACGTGGCCGCTGGCGTCGTTGTAGGCCTTGAAGTGGTCCAGGTCGCACAGCATCAGGGTCAGCGGCTGGCCTTCGCGGCGCGCCGACAGGATCTCGCTGTGCAGGATGCGGTCGAAGCCGCGCCGGTTGACCAGGCTGGTCAGGCCGTCGAGCTCGACCATCTCGTTGAGGCGCTGGTTGGCCTGGTGCAGGTCGGCCGACAGGGTGACCAGGCGCCGGCGCATGTCCAGCAGGCGGCGCATGGCGCGCAGCTTGGCCACGAGCACGATCGGCTTGACGGGCTTGACCAGGTAGTCGTCGCCGCCCGACTCGATGCCGCGCCACAGGTCCAGGTCGCTGTCCAGGCCCGACAGGAAGATGATGGGCGTCCAGTCGCCCGGCTCGGCGTCGCGCATCTGCTGCGCTGCCCAGTAGCCGTCCCGGCCGGGCAGCTTGATGTCGAGCAGCACCAGGTCGGGGCGCCGCGCCTTGAACTGCGCCAGCGCTTCCTCGGCAGTGCCGGCTTCCATGATGTCGGCCACGCCCGCATGCTGCAGCTCGGCCTTGAGCGCTGCGCGCACGGAGCGCTGGTCGTCCACGACCAGCACCGAGAAGGATTCCGGCAGCGCCATCGGCGCGCTGAGCCGCGGCGCGGGCTGCTGGATGGCGGGAGGCGGGGGTGTGGTCATGGCAGCGGGCTCCAAGAAGCTGGGGCGGTGGGGCGTCGGGAGGGGGCGCGTCAGCCTTCGCGGCGCAGCGCAGGGAACAGGATCACGTCGCGGATGCTGGGGCTGTCGGTCAGCAGCATCATGAAGCGGTCGATGCCGATGCCGCAGCCGCCGGCCGGCGGCATGCCGTACTCCAGCGCGCGCACGAAGTCGTGGTCGTAGTACATGGCCTCGTCGTCGCCACTGTCCTTGGCGTTCACCTGGGCCTGGAAGCGCGCGGCCTGGTCCTCGGCGTCGTTCAGCTCGGAGAAGCCGTTGCCGAATTCGCGGCCCGTGATGTACAGCTCGAAGCGCTCGGTCACTTCGGGGCGCACGTCGTTGGCGCGCGCCAGCGGCGAAATCTCGGTCGGGTGCTCCATGATGAAGGTGGGCTGCCACAGCTTGTCCTCCACCGTTTCCTCGAAGTACAGCACCTGCAGGCTGGCGAGGGTGCGGGTGGACAGGCGGTCCTTTTCCTCGCTCAGGCCGAGCTTCTTGAGCGCGCTGGTCAGCCACGCGGCGTCGTCCACGTGGGCGCCGGCCTCGGTGTACTGGAAGATCGCCTCGCGGATGGTCAGGCGCTGGAAGGGCTGCGACAGGTCCACCTCGCGGCCGCCGTAGGTGAGCTGCAGCGTGCCCGCCGCCTTCAGGGCCGCGTCGCGGATGAGCTGCTCGGTGAAGTCCATCAGGTCGCGGTAGTTCCAGTAGGCCGCGTAGAACTCCATCATCGTGAACTCGGGGTTGTGGCGTACCGAGATGCCTTCGTTGCGGAAGTTGCGGTTGATTTCGAACACGCGCTCGAAGCCGCCGACCAGCAGGCGCTTCAAGTACAGCTCGGGCGCGATGCGCAGGTACATGTCCTGCTCGAGCGCGTTGTGGTGCGTGACGAAGGGGCGCGCGTTGGCGCCGCCGGGAATGGGGTGCAGCATGGGCGTCTCCACTTCCAGGAAGCCGTGCTGCACCATGAACTCGCGGATGCCGCTCACCGCCTTGCTGCGCGCCACGAAGCGCTGGCGCGCCGCCTCGTCGGTCATCAGGTCGACGTAGCGCTGGCGGTACTTCAGTTCCTGGTCGGCCACGCCGTGGAACTTGTCGGGCATGGGGCGCAGGCTCTTGGTGAGCAGGCGCAGGCGCGTCACCTTCACCGACAGCTCGCCGGTCTTGGTCTTCATGAGCTGGCCCTCGGCGCCGATGATGTCGCCCAGGTCCCAGTGCTTGAACGCGGCGTACAGCTCCTCGCCCAGCGCGTCGCGCGTCACGTAGAGCTGGATGCGTCCGGTGGCGTCCTGCAGCGTGGCGAAGCTGGCCTTGCCCATCACGCGCTTGAGCATCATGCGGCCGGCCACGCCCACCTGCACGGGCGTGGCCTCCAGCGCCTCGGCGCTGGCCGCGCCATGCTGCCCCTGCAGCGCGCTGGCGCGGTCGGCAGGCTGGAAGTCGTTGGGGAAGGCCACGCCGCCGCCCTGCGCCTGCTGCTGGCGCAACGCCTTGAGTTTCTCGCGGCGCTCGGCGATGAGTTGGTTGTCGTCTTGCGCGGGCAGGGCGGGGGCGTTGGGGTGGTCAGACATGGGCAGCAGCCGGTTGGGGGGAAATAAACCCTCTATTTTAGTTGCCCGCCATCCAGACGCTCAGGGCCAGCAAGCCTGCGCTCGACACCCCCGCGAGCCACCACAGATGGATGGCGGGCGGCCAGGCGGCGGCACCCAGCAGCGGCAGGACCAGCACCAGCAGCTGCAGCGCGTCGAAGGCGATGGCCAGGTGCGAATAGCGGCGCTCCCGGCCCTGCTGGAAGGGCCGGTGGCTCAGCGCGGCGAAAAGGCAGGCGCTGCTCTGCCACAGCACCAGCGGCAGGATGTACGGGCGCAGCCCGCGCCAGCCTTCGGCCAGCAGGCCCATGTCCAGCAGCGCGGCGCCCGCCAGCCCCACCAGCCCGGTCGCCAGCGCCGCGCCCAGGCCGATGGCGAGCGAGCGCGCCCGTGCCGTCTCGCGCCGCGCCAGCAGCACCTGCGCCCAGGCGGCGTGGACGATGGTCGGCATGAAGCCCAGCAGCCGCAGCAGCACCGCGAGGTAGCTGGCATCGGCCACGCCGTGCAGGCGCTGCCAGACGAGCAGCAGCGCCGTGCCCGTCACGGCATCCATCACCGTGTGCGCCATGCGCAGCCAGGCGCTGCGCCGGTCGGCCTGCCGGGGGGCTTGCGCGGCTGGTGCCGTGTCGGCATGGGCGTTGCCCTGCGTGGGCAGCAGCCACAGCGCGCCCAGGGCGTAGCCGCCCGCCGCCGCGATGAGCAGGCCCATGGCGCCCTGACTGTCGCCGCCATGCAGCGCGCTCCAGCCCGCCGCCAGCGCCAGTGCCAGCACCGGGGGCAGCGCGCGCGCCAGCGCCGCCGAGGCGGGCGCGGCCGTGCGCAGCGCCCAGGGCTGCGCCAGGTACCACAGCATCTGCAGCAGCGCCAGCAGTGCGGCCCAGCCCAGCACGGCCAGCGGCTGCGCCATGGCGCCGAACCAGATGGCCGCGCCCACCAGGGGCAGCAGCAGGCCCCAGCGCGCCAGGCTGGCGCGCAGCACGGCGCGCAACGCCTGGGCCGGGGGCTGCCGCGCGTCGGCCAGGAAGGTGAGCGGGCCTTGCGCCAGCGCCAGCGTGACCCAGAAGAACGCCACCTGCGCGATCACCGCGAAGCGGCCCGTGGCCTCGGGCGAGAAGAAGTGCAGCATCGCCACGCCCATCAACGCCTGCGCGCCGAGCGACACCAGGCTGGCCATGGCCAGCGTGGCCGAGGCGGGCAGGCGCTTCATGGGCATAGCCCCAAGGTGCGCCACAGCGCCAGGCGCTCCAGCACGCGCGGCCAAGCCAGCGCGCGCAGGTCCGGCACGGTGCAGGCGGCGGGGTCGCGCGGGGTGGAAAAAAAGCGGGCGTATTGCGTCGCGTTGGCCTGCCGGGGCAGGAAGGCGAAGCGCGCACCGTGTTCTTGTGCGAAGGCCCGCACCCACGGGTAATCGGTGCTCACCACGGGCAGGCCCACGGCGCAGTATTCGAGCAGCTTGGTCGATGTCTGCTGGTGGTAGGGCGCCTGGTTCGGCACCAGGTTCAGGCCGAAGCGGGCGCGGCGCAGCAGCCCGGGCACGGCGTCGTGCGGCACCCTGCCGGTGAGCGTGGCGTGGCGCAGCGGCGCGAAGGCGGCGCGCAGTTCCGGCGGCGGCGCGCCGATCAGCAGGGTGCGCAGGCCGGCCTGTTCCAGCCCCTGGAGCAGCGGGATGAAATGCCGCAGCCGCCGCATGTCGCCGAGGTAGACGGCGTCGAATTCCGGTGCGCCGGGCGTGTCTTGCGCGGCGAAGAACACCGGGGCGATGCCCATGTCGCGGAACTCGCAGGGCACGCCGTCCGCGAAGCCCAGGCGCGCGCGCACCCAGGCGTTCTGGAACAGCCGGTACTGCGGCCGGGGCTGGCTGGCGCGCTTGGCCCGGTCTTTCAGCCAGGCCCAGGGCGGCACCGATGCCGAGGCGTACTCGTGCACCTGGAAGGCGTGGGGGAAGCGCCGCGCCGCGCTGCGCGGCATGCGCCCGCACAGCCACCAGACGACGGCCGCGTCGCCGGGCACGCTGGTGCCGTCGCGATGGATCTGGGCCTGGTGGCCCAGGTTTTCGAGGTAGGCCGCGTAGGCGGCCAGCTCCGGCAGGTAGGCATCGCCGCCGCGCACGTAGTGGATCAGCATGCGGCGGCCTCGCGCAGCACCTGCTGCCATTGGTTGGCGAAGCGCGGCCAGGCGTGGTGGTCCAGCACGCTGTCCAGCGCCTGCTGGACCTGCGGCGCGGGCAGGGCGAGCACCTGCTGCACGGCGGTGGCAAGCTGCGCGGGGCCGTCGCCGGGTGCCAGCAGGCAGGCAGGCACGGTCTCGCGCAGCGCGGGCAGCGGCGGCGCGATGAAGGGAATGCCCGCCGCCGCCGATTCGAGCGCGCTCAGGGGGCAGCCGCCCTCGTAGCGCGAGGCCAACAGCGTCAGATGCCAATCCGGTGCCAGGGCGGTTGCGCGCGGCCGGGCGCCGCAGAACGCGAGGCGCTCGGTTTGCACCAGATCGCACGCCTGCTGCTCCAGCGCGGCGCGCAGGGGGCCGTCGCCCACCAGGCTCAGGCGGTAGTGCGGCGGCAGGAGCCGCAGCATGGCGATCAGGCGCTCGGGCTGTTTTTCCGGCGACAGGCGTCCGACGTAGCCCAGTTCCACCGTGCTGCCCTCGGGCGGCGCGGCGCGCAGGGGCGCGTGTGGCAGGCGCAGCGCGTTGGGAATGACGTGCGCCCGCGCATCGGGCAGCGCGTGGCCCAGGAAGCCTTCGAGCGAGGCGCGGGCATGGTGCGAGATGAACACGAAGCGCGGCACGCGCCGGTACAGCCAGCGCAGCCAGGCGCGCTTGGCGGGGTGGCTGCGGGCCTCGGCCAGTACCTCCTGCAACGGGCCGTGGACCCAGACCACCCAGGGCTTGCCCAGCGCCTGCCCCAGGGCCCAGGCGGCGTAGGCGGGGCCGAAACTGTGCGTGGCCAGCAGCACGCCGGCCTGCCGTGCCGCGTGCCATGCGCGCGGATGCGGCGCTGCCGTGTCCACCGCCCAGCCCGCGTCGCGCAGGCCATCGTGCAACTCCTGCACGATGGTGCCCACGCCGCCCAGGCGCGGGCCGTCGCGCAGCAGGCAAACGCGCGGTGGCGGGCCGGCCATCAGCGCGCCCCGAAGCCCGTGGCGACGATGCGCACGGTCTTGTAGACGATCAGCAGGTCGAGTGCCAGCGCGTAGTGCGTCACGTAGTACAGGTCGTAGCCGAGCTTGACGGCGGCCTCTGCCGCGCCATCGGTATAGCCCTGCTGCACCTGCGCCCAGCCGGTGAGCCCCGGGCGCACCCAGTGCCGGTACGGATACGCCGGAATGCGCTGGGCGAACTCGCGCACGAAGGGCACCTGCTCCGGGCGCGGGCCGATCAGCGACATGTCGCCGCGCAGCACGTTCCATAGCTGGGGCAGCTCGTCCAGGCGCGTGCGGCGGATGAAGCGGCCGGCGCGCGTGATGCGGTCGTCGCCCGGCTGGGCCGGGCGGGTGCGCGCGGCCTCGCACTGGGCGTGGTGCATGCTGCGCAGCTTCCACAGCCGGAACGGGCGGCCATGCAGGCCCGTGCGCTGCTGCGAGAACAGCGCCGGGCCGGGCGAGTCGAGCTTGACGGCCAGGGCGGTGAGCAGGCACAGCGGCAGCCACAACGGCAGCGTCAGCACGGTGGCACTGAGGTCGAGCATGCGCTTGGCCACGTCGTAGGCGGGGCGCACGTCCTGCTCCCACAGCGCGTCGGGGTGGGGCAGCATGCGCCGGCCGGTCAGCAGCTCGGCCACCGCGTCGAGGCTGTACAGGCGCGTGTGGCTCTGCTTGAGCGCGCGGATGTGCCGCGCGTCGCCGGGCGACGCGGGGTCAAGCACCACGCCGTCGCAGGGCGTGGGGAACTGCCCGGCCTGGCAGACGTGCAATACCAGCGGCAGCGCCTCCAGCCGCGGGCTGCCGATGCGCGCCTGCAGCTTGCCGGGCAGGGCAGTGTCGAGGCAGGCCAGGTGCAGCACGTCGCGGCGGCGGATGGCGCGGTAGCCCAGCAGGAACCAGGCGGCCGTGAGCCCGTAGGCCAGCAGCACGGCGCCGCGTGAATAGGGGTGCTGCGCCAGCGCAAAGCCCAGCGGCGTGAGCGCGAACGGCATGGTGGTGGCCACCAGCACGTAGCTCACGCGCTCGAAGTGCGGCAGGTAGGCGCCCTGGTACAGCCACTGCGTGGCCACGGCGTAGGGAATGGCGCACCACAGCACCGTGGCGGGGAACTGCGTGGTGGCCCAGCCCTGGCCTTGCAGCCACCAGCCCAGGCCGTAGGCCAGCACGAGCACCAGCAGGCCGGCCAGCGCCCAGCGCAGCACCGCGTTCTGGTAGCGCACGGCGAAGGAGCCGAGCGGCTGCGCGTCAAGGGCGGGGTTCATGGCGCTGCGCTGTGGCGGTAGATGTCCAGCACGGCCTGGGCCATGCGCGCGGGCGTGTGCGCCTGTTCGTAGCGCTGGCGCGCGGCCCGCCCCAGCGCAGCGCGCAGCGCCGGGCCGTGCGCCAGGCGCTGGAGCGCGGCGGCCACGGCGCGGGCGTCGTTGGGCACGCGCAGGCCCTGTGCCGTGGCGGGCAGGAGTTCGCGCAGGCCGGGCAGGTCGCTGGCGACGATGGCCAGGCCCGCGCGCATGGCCTCGATGACGGAAATCGGCAGCCCTTCGTGGTCCGACAGCAGCACGAACACGCCGTGCCGCGCCAGCAGTCCCGGCACATCGGTGCACAGGCCGGTGAATTCGACCGCCTCCAGCTCCAGGCGCCGCGCCAGCGCCTGGTGCGCGGCCAGGTCCGGGCCGTCTCCGGCCAGGGTGGCGGGGATTTCCGTGCCCGTCGCGTCGCGCAGCAGCGCCAGCGCGTGCAGCAGCAGGTCGGGGCGCTTCGGCGGCGCCATGCGCGCCACCATCACGATACGCGCGGGCAGGTCGTGCGCGGGCAGGCTGTGCGCGGGCGCGCCGCCGGGCAGGTCGTCCAGCGCGTTGGCGACGGCGCTGCAGCGCCGCGCCGGGATCGGCAGCCAGCGCGCCAGGCGCAGCTCGTGGCGCGACACGCACACCAGGTGGCGGGTGAGGGGCGCGCACAGCGCCTCCACCAGCCAGGCCAGCGCGCGGCGTGGCCAGGGGGCGCCGGCCTTGAAGGCGAAGCCGTGCACGGTATAGACCACCGGGGTGCGCGTGATGCACCCCGCCGCGCGCGCCACCACCCCGGCGGCGGCGCTGTGGGCGTGCAGCAGCTGCGGGCGGCTGGCGCGGATGAGGCGCACCAGCGCCGCCACGGCGCGCGCCACGCGGGCCGGGGCGAGTCCGTTGTCCAGCGCGGCGATGCGCTGCACCGGCACGCCCAGGGCGTGCAGGGCGCGGGCCAGCGGCGGCTGCGGGTCGCTGCCGCCAACCACGGCCGTGAAGCGCACCCGGTCCGCCAGGGCGCGGCACAGCGCCTCGACATGCGTTTGCGCGCCCCCGGTTTCGCCCTTGGTGATGACCTGCATGACGAGAAGGGGCGGCGCGCTGGCGGGTGCGTCGGACGGCGCTGCCGTCATGGCGCGATACCCGTGCGGTCGAGTACGTCGCCCACCAGCTCCAGGCGCAGTAGCGGGTTGTCCAGGGCCATCAGTTGCTGCTTGAGCGGCAGTGGCACGGGCAGCAGCTCGCACCAGCGGTTGGCGACCCAGCCGCAGTCGTCCAACTGCGCGGGCGTTGCGGGCGGGGCACGTTCGGCCTCGGGCTGGCGGTCGTGCAGGGCCTGCAGCACATGCGCCAGGGCCGTGGCGAAGCGGCGCAGGTCGGCAGGCACCGGCGCCAGGGTGTCTGCGTCCAGCTGCTCCACGTCGGCCACCCACAGGCCGTGCGGCAGTTGGTGGCTCTGGCGCACGCGAAAGCGCAGCGTGCCGTGCGCGCTCAGCGTGACCAGGCCGGGCTGCGGCGACTGGAGCTGCGCGATGGCGGCCAGCGTGCCGACGTCGTGGAACTGCTCCTGCGGCGCGCCCGCCTGGCGCACCTCGCGGCCGCTGGCCAGCGCCACCACGCCGAAAGGCGCGCCCGCGCGCTGGCATTTGCGCACCATGTCGAGGTAGCGCACCTCGAACACGCGCAGCGCCAGCGTGCCGCCGGGAAAGAGCACCGTCTCCAGCGGGAACAGGGGCAGCGAGGTGAGCGTGAGAGGGTGGGCCATGGTGGTCGAGCCCGCTATCATCCCATGGGTTGGGGCCCGCCCCGTTGTCCGCCGCTGCCGATGCTCTACCAGATCGTTACCCTCTTGCTCGATGTCGTGGCCGGCCTGCTCACGGGCGCCTGCCTGCTGCGCCTGTACATGCAGCTGCAGCGCATACCGTTCGCCAATCCGGTGGGCCAGCTGGTGTTTGCGCTGACCGACTGGCTGGTGATGCCGCTGCGCCGCGTGATCGCGCCCGTGGGGCGCTGGGATCTGTCGAGCCTCGTGGCGGCGCTGCTGCTGCAGCTGGCCCAGTACCTGCTGCTGTGGCTGCTCTTCGGGGGCGTGGTGCCGGTGGCCGCGCTGCCCGTGCTGGCCCTGTTCGGCCTGGCGCGCATCGTGCTCTCGGGCCTCACGGGCCTGCTGATCGTGTATGCGCTGCTGTCGTGGGTGCAGACGCGCTCGCCCATCGCCGGGGTGATCGCGCGCCTGAGCGAGCCGCTGCTGCGGCCGCTGCGGCGCGTGGTGCCGCTGATGGGCGGGCTCGACCTCTCGCCGCTGGTGGCGCTGGTGCTGCTGCAGGTGGCGATGATCGTGCTGGGGCACCTGCAGGCCGGCGCGCTGGCCGGACTCTCCGGGCTTGGGTAGGGCGCCCGTCTCCTGCGCTTGCGGGTATCTTCCAGAGGTTGATATACAGAAACTGTATACACTTTGGCGATCGCATACCACCGCAGCGCGGTGGAGATCGTCAACACGTTCTTAGGAGAAGTTCCATGGGCCTGAGCACCCACGTCCTCGACACCATGCATGGCTGCCCGGCCGCGGGCATGGCGGTGGCGCTGTACGCCACCGAAGGCGAGACCGCCACGCTGGTCAAGCGCCTCGTGCTGAACCACGACGGCCGCACCGATGCGCCCCTGTTCGACAACGCCAGCCTGCGCGCCGGCACCTACCGCCTGACCTTCGACGTGGCCGGCTACTTCAAGGCGCGCGGCGTGCAACTGCCCGAGCCCAACTTCCTGAACCAGGTCAGCCTGGACTTCGGCGTGGCCCACACCGACCAGCACTACCACGTGCCGCTGCTGGTGAGCCCGTGGAGCTATTCCACGTACCGTGGCTCGTGAACAGGGCAATCGCATCTAAATAAGTAGCCCCAATCGCAGCGAAACTACAGCCCTTGACCACCCCCCAGCGCTGTACGGATGAGCCTGCTACAACACCTGCAAAGCATCAAAGATCCCCGCATGGAGCGCACCCGGCGCCACGACCTGCAGTCCATGCTGGCGGTGGCCCTGTGCGCCACCATTGCAGGAGCAGACAACTGGGTGGAGGTTGCCGAGTTCGGCGAGCAGCACCAGGACTGGTTCGCCCGCTTCATCCCCCTGCCCGGCGGCATTGCTTCGCACGATACCTTTGCCCGGGTGTTTCGCCTGCTTGACGCCCAGCAACTGGAACAAGCCTGCCAGCAATGGCTGGCGCAGGTCGCAGGCCAGGTGCAGGGCACGGTGGCCATCGACGGCAAGAGCGTGCGCGGCAGCCGCAAGGGCGATGCGCCCCGGGCCCTGCACCTGGTCAGCGCCTGGGCCGCCGACATGGGGCTGCTGCTGGGCCAGTGCAAGGTCGATGGCAAGAGCAACGAGATCACGGCCATCCCCGAGTTGCTGCGCCTGCTGCATCTCAAGGGCTGCATCGTCACCATCGACGCCATGGGCTGCCAAAGAGCCATCGCCGAGCAACTGCACACCCATGGCGCGGACTACGTGCTAGGCCTGAAGGCCAACCAGCGGCACATGCACGCGGTGGTGCAAAAGCACTTCGAGACGCTGGAGGATGGGGGAGACGACAACACCTGTGCCGAGAGCCTCACGGGCCATGGGCGCCAGGAGCAGCGCCGCTACCGGGTGTGCCCTGTGCCCGAGGCCCTGCAGCGGGCGGCGGCCCACTGGAGCGGGCTATCCAGCGTGGTGCAGGTCGTGCGCCAGCGCCAGCAGACGGGCCAAGCTGCCAGCGAAGAAGTCAGCTACTACCTCAGCAGCCTGCCTGCGCATACGGATGCGCATGTGCTGGCGCACAGCATCCGGGCGCACTGGAGCATAGAGAACCAGTTGCACTGGAGCCTGGACGTGGCCCTGCGCGAGGATGCTGCGCAGAGCTACAAGGACCAGGGGCCCCACAACCAGGCCCTGCTGCGGCGCATGGCCTTGCAGATGCTCAAGAGCGACACCTCTGTGAAGATCGGCGTGCAGGCCAAGCGCAAGCGCGCTGGGTGGAATCTGCGCTATCTGGAGCTCCTATTGGGTATCGCTATTTAGATGCGATTGCCCTGGGCTCGTGAATCCGGCGCTCATGAAACGATAGCTGCCAGCGCTTGGTACACAAGGTTTTCAGATGGAAAATAATCTGAAAACCAGTGTGGACAAGCGCTGGCAGCTCACTTTTTCAGAGCTGCCCCTCGGTCAGCGTATCGAGCTGGAACTGCCCCGAGGCATCCCAGAGCCAGACATCGGTGTAGGTCACGCTCCCCATGCGCGCTGGGGCCGGGAAGGGCGCAGCGGCGCGTACCAGGGCTTCGATCTGCCGCACCACCTCGGGGGCATGCTGCGGCGCCCGCTGCCAGTGCAGGCGCTTGACCTGGCCGGCGCGGTCGATCTCCACGTCCAGCACGCCCACGGCGTACAGCATGGCCGGCAGCTTGCCGGCGTGGATGCGCGCCGCGTGGCGCTGGTACAGGTGGCGTGCCGCGTCCTCCCGGTAGGCGCGCGCCGTGGCGGCCTGCGAAGCCCCTGCGCCGCCCGCGGGCGGCGGCACGCCCGGGCCCTGCGGCGGCGCCTGGCAGGCGGCCAGCCAGACCGTGGCGGCGGCCAGCAGGCACGCGCGCCGGGCACGGGAAACGCAGGAGGGAGACGGACGGGAAAAAAGCATGGTGTGGGCGCTATGCTGGCGCAGGGCTGGAGCCTGCAAGGAGTGATGGTGACGGGGCTGGATACGGGAGCGGTGGCGACGGGTGCGGCGGCATGGCAGCGCTTGCTGGACGGCCTGGCGCGCGGGCCGGCCTGCCTCGTGGAGGTGGAGTCTACCCAAGGCTCGGCGCCACGCGCGCCGGGCGCCTGGATGGCCGTCCTCGCCGCAGAGGCCGGCGGCGCGGTGGTGGGCACGGTGGGCGGCGGCCACCTGGAGTGGCAGGCGCTGGCGGCGGCGCGCGCGCACCTCGCGGGCATGCCCGGCGATGCGCTGCGGCGCTTCGCGCTCGGGCCCAGCCTGGGGCAGTGCTGCGGCGGCGTCGTGCACCTGCGCTTCACCGTCGTCACGGCCGCGGACACCGCCGCGCTGCGCCAGCGCCTGGCGCCGCGCCTGGCGCCCGTGGCGCTGTTCGGGGGCGGCCACGTGGGCCATGCGCTGGCGCGCGTGCTGCAGCCGCTGCCTTTCGCGCTGACCTGGATCGACAGCCGCGACGGCATCTTTCCCGACCCCGTGCCCGAGGGCGTGCAGTGCGAGCATTCGAGCCCCGTGCAGGCCGCCGTGCCGCTGCTGGCGCCCGGCGCGTGCGTGCTCGTGATGAGCTTCAGCCATGCCGAAGACCTGGACGTGGTGGCGGCATGCCTGCAGCGCCAGCGCGCCCAGGGCGACCTGCCCTTCGTCGGGCTCATCGGCAGCCGGACCAAATGGGCACGCTTCAGCCACCGGCTGCGCGCGCGCGGGTTCACGCCGGCGGAGCTGGCGCACGTCACCTGCCCGATCGGCATCCCCGGCATCACGGGCAAGGAGCCCGAGGTGATCGCCGTGGCCGTGGCCGCGCAGTTGCTGCAGCGGCGCGTCGAATAAGGGTTTTGGTGGCTGTGAACGTACACCAAAATTGCATACACTTCACGCTCTCGGACAGGTCGCAGCGGTGCCCGGGTGAGTGTGAACGCGGCCTTATCGTTCTGCTCAGAGCGCCCGCAGTGGTGAGCAGGTTGCAATGAAAGCGGCCCCCACGCCGCGAGGTTGAGAATCATGGAAAGCTATCTTCTCGACTGGGCCAACCTGCTGTTGCGCTGGCTCCACGTCATCACCGCCATCGCCTGGATCGGCTCGTCGTTCTATTTCGTCTTCCTCGACAGCAGCCTCACGCCGCCCGAGGACGAGGACCTGAAGAAGCAGGGCGTGAACGGCGAACTCTGGGCCGTGCACGGCGGCGGCTTCTACCACCCGGTCAAGTTCAACGTCGCGCCCCCGAAGCTGCCCGCGCACCTGCACTGGTTCTTCTGGGAGAGCTACAGCACCTGGCTCAGCGGCTTCGCGCTCTTCACCGTCTCGTACCTCTGGAACGCCAGCACCTACCTGGTCGACAAGTCGCGCATGGACTGGGCGCCGGCCACGGCCATCGCGGTGGCGCTGGGCTTCCTGGCCGTGTTCTGGCTGCTGTACGACCTGGCGTGCCGCACCTTCGGGCAGAAGAAGAACGGCGACGCCATCGTCGGCGCCCTGGTGCTGGGGCTGGTGTGCGTGGCCTCGTGGCTGGCGTGCCACTGGTTCGCCGGGCGCGCGGCCTTCCTGCTGGTGGGCGCGATGATCGCCACCGCCATGAGCGCCAACGTGTTCTTCTGGATCATCCCCGGCCAGCGCACGGTGGTGGCGTCCATCAAGGCTGGCCAGCCTGTGGATCCGATCCACGGCAAGCGCGGCAAGCAGCGCAGCGTGCACAACACCTACTTCACGCTGCCCGTGCTGTTCGCCATGCTGAGCAACCACTACAGCTTCACCTGGAGCCACCCGCAGAACTGGCTGGTGCTCATCCTCATGATGTTCGCGGGCGCCGCCATCCGCCAGTTCTTCGTGGCGCGCCACGGCTACAAGCTCGGGCGCAACGGCAATCCGCTGCCCTATGCGCTGGCCGGCGTGGCGGTGCTGCTGGCGGCGGTCGCCTGGATGCGCCCGGCCCCCGCCACGCCCGCGCCCGCAGGGGTCGCCGCACCAGTGGCGGACTTTGCCGCCGTGCAGGGCGTGCTGGCGCAGCGCTGCTACAGCTGCCATGGCGCGCAGGTGCAGATGAAGAACCTGCGCTTCGACGCGGCGGACGCGGTGCGGCAGAACGCACAGGCCATCTACCAGCAGGTGGTGGTGCAAAAACTCATGCCCATGAACAACGCCACCGGCATGACCGATGCCGAGCGCGCGCTCGTGCGGCAGTGGTTCGAGGCCGGGGCTGCGACCCCCTGACATCTTTTGCATTCTTGACGGTAGTGCAGGGGTTTTGTTGATTTGTCTCAAAACCGGAACGGGCCCGGGCGTGCACAGTCCAGCCTATGTTTTTGACTCCGTCTTTCGACCCCTCCGCTCAGGCCGAAGTGGTGGCGCCTGGCGGGGTGCTGCGCGTGCGCAACCAGCGGCCCACCTCGGTACTGCACATCGACAGCGGCCGCGTGCTGCTGGGCGTGCGTGATGGCGAACAGATGCGCCACCAGCTCGGCGTGGTCGAAGGCCCCGCCTGGCTCGATGCCGCACCGGTGCTGCTGGAGCAGCCCTGCGCCGTCGACATGGTGGCGGAAACCGTGGTGCACATGCGCAGCGTGCCGCGCGACACGTTCATGCGCGGCTTTGCCGTGCTCCCCGATTCGGTGCAGAGCCTGCTGCGCGACATGGCGGCCGGCTACTGCCAGCAGACCGAGCTGGCCGTCAGCCGCCTGGCGCAGGACGCCGAGGCGCGCTGCGCCCAGTGGCTGCTGCGCCATGCCCAGCATGACGGCAACGGCTCTCTGCGCGTGACCCTGCACCAGCGCAAGCGCCTGATCGCCGCGCAGCTCGGCATCGCGCCCGAGACCTTCTCGCGCGTGCTGCGCCACCTGCGCGAACACGGGCTGATCGCCGGGACCGGCAACGTGCTGGCCCTGCCGCAGCCGCGCGCGCTGCAGATGGTCGCTGGCGTCTGAGAGCGTGTTCACGATCTCCACGCGGGTGTGCAGGTGCGGAATCGGGCGGTCTGCGTTGTTGCAAATCCTCGCAATAGCAAGGCTATTGCTGCGGTTTGCGCCTAGCAGCCCATCCCGATCCGCATCCTGCACCCCTTCACGCGAGATCGTGAACACGCTCTGAGGCACCTCCCCTCCCTGACGCAGATCAGGGTTTTCCGCGGCGGGCTTCAAGGGTTCCACCCAGGCGGTGCGGCAAGGGCGCTGCGTATATTCACCTGAGCTACTCAGGGATACGCAACGCACCATGACTTCCATCTTCGCCTTTGCCGCCGTCGCCCGTGCAGCGGGGTGCCTGCGGGGCCGCGCATGAGTCCCTCGCCGCTGGGGCATCCCGGGGCGGTGGCCAGCTTCTGGTGGGCGCCCGGCGCCATGGTGTGGCGTCTCATGCTCGTGGCCGCGCTCGCGGTGGCGCTGGCCGGGGGGCTCGGGGCCTTCATCGTGGCGCAGGCGTCGGGGCAGGAGACCGTGCGGCGGCTGGCCGCGCAGCAGAACGACGAGGTCGAAATGCTGGCGCGCCTGCTGGCCGGCAAGGTGGAGCAAAGCCAGCGCCTGCTGGTTTCGGTGGCGGCCGGCATCACGCCGGCCATGGTCGAGTCGCCCGCCACGCTGGAGGCGCAACTGCACCAGGGGCTGCAGCCCGCGCGTTTTTTCGACAGCCTGCTGGTGGCGCGCTCCAATGGCTTGCTCAGCCTGTACCTGCGCCACGGCCGCGCGCAGCAGGCCGGCAGCCTCGACCCCGCCGAGCGCGACGGCCTGCGCCGCGCGCTGGCCGACGGCAAGCCCCAGGTCTCCGAACCCATCGCGGAGCACACCAGCGAGGCGCGGCTGCTCTTCACCATGCCGCTGCACCGCGAGGACGGCAGCCTGTTCGGCGTCATCGGCGGCACGCTGCGCCTGCAATCCCAGGCCCTGCTGCCGCCCGCCCTGGCGCTGCCGCTGCGCGCCGACTCGCGCCTGGTGGTGTTCACGCGCGACGGCACCATCCTGGCGCACTCGCAGCCCGCGCGCATCCTCGGGCAGGTGCGCGACGAACCCGGCCTGGCGCAGGCCTATGCCGATTGGCAGGCGCGCGCGCAGGCCATCGCCGATGGCGCGCAGACCCAACTGCAGCCGGCCCACATCGTGAGCATGGCCGGCATGCCGCTGCCGCAATGGATGGTGGCGCGCGTCAGCGACGTGCAGGCGCGCGCGGTGCCCGGCCAGGGCGTGTGGGGCCAGATGTGGTGGATGGCGGCGGCCCTGCTGCTGCTCATCGCCCTCGCCGCCATGCTGTGCATGGCCTGGCTGGCCCAGCCGCTGGCCGTGCTGCGCCACCGCGCGCCGCAACTGCTGCAGACCGGGCCCGATGCGCTGGAACCCTGGCCGCGCGCGGCGGGCGAGGTGGATGCGCTGGTCGACGTGCTGCGCAGCCTGGGGCGCCAGCGCGCCCAGCTGCGCACGCAGCATGCGGTGCTGGACGTGCGCTTCCAGGCGATCCTCGACCATGCGCCCGTGGGCATCGTCATCATCCGCGGCGGTGTCTTCGAGCTGCTCAACCGCCAGGCCTGCCACATGCTCGGCTATTCGCTGGATGCGCTGCGCGGCCAGCACGCCAGCACGCTGCACGCCTCGGTGGCCGACTACCAGCACCTGGAGCGCCAGGTGCGCCAGGCGTTCACGGCCCATGGCGCGTTCAACGGCGACGTGTGCTTCCTGCGCAAGGACGGCGGGCCCGTCTGGGCGCGCGTGCAGGGCCATGCCCTGGGGCAGGCGGAAGAGGGCGTCGGGTCGGTCTGGATCCTGGAGGACATGACCGCCGAGCGCGAGGCGCTGCGCCAGCAGGACTGGGGCGCGCGGCACGACCCGCTGACGCTGCTGGCCAACCGCGCCGGGCTGGAGCTGCGCCTGCAGAACCTGCTGGCGCAGCGCCACGAGGGCGCGGCGGGCGGCGCGGGCGTGCTGCTGTTCCTCGACCTCGACCACTTCGCCGTGCTCAACGACGAAGCCGGCCACGAGGCGGGCAACGACGTGCTGCGCCACGTGGCGCGCCGGATCGAGACCCAGGTGCGCCAGATCGGCTGGGCCGCGCGGCTGGGCGGCGACGAATTCGCCGTGGTGCTGCCGGGCTGCACCCGCGCGCGCGGGCTGGCCGTGGCCGAGCAGTTGCGCGCGGCGCTGCAGGACTGGGAGCCCGCCTACCAGGGGCGCAGCTTCACGCTCGGGGCCAGCATCGGCCTGGTGACGCTGGACGCGCGCCTGGCCGGCGTGGCCGAGGTGCTGCATGCCGCCGACATGGCTTGCTATGCCGCCAAGCGCGCGGGGCGCAACCAGGTGGTGGAGCACCCGGAAACAGCCGCCGCGTCCTGATCAGGCGCTGGCGGCCAGGGCCACGAGATGCGCGCCAGCGTGTGCGATGCAGGCCGACTCCAGGCCCCAGCGCCAGTACGCGAGGCCGAACAGCAGCCCCGGCACGCTGTTGGCCGCCAGCAGGTAGCCCACCGTGGCCGGCGTGAACGGCACCCCCATGGCGGCCGCCGCCGGAAAGTGGCCGATGGCGAAAAACAGCGCGGCCACGAGCGTTGCCGCAGCCATGTACCTGGCGCGGGGATGGCCGGCGCGCCGCTGCAGAAAGCGCCAGGGCAGCCAGGCCAGCAGCGTCATCAGCCCCCAGCGCAGCAGGATTTCCTCGGTGATGCCGCCGTAGAGCAGCCGCGCCGCCAGCGGGATGTGCAGCGCCGCGCCCGCCTGCTGCAGCTCCGGCGGCGCGGCCAGCCCCGCGGTGCGCAGCGCGGCGCCGGCCGCCAGCCCGAGCAGCGCGCCGGGGAGGAGCTGGGGTTTCACGGCATCCCAGAGGCTTGTGCCGCAGAGCGCCGCTTCCGCCACGGGGGCCTTGAGGCCGAGCGGCCTGGCCAGCGCGGCGCCCAGCCATGCGGCCAGCGCCAGCAGCACGCCGCTTTGCACCAGGCTCGCGGCGATGGCTGTGCCATGCGGGACCGGAGTGCCTTGCAGGAGTTGCGGGGTCACGGCCAGCGCCAGCACGAGAACCCCGGGCATTCCGGCGGCCCACAGCGCCGCGCCCAGGCGCGGTGTCGATGGAGGTGTCATCGCATCGTCCGCCAGGGCTTACTGGCCCAGGCGGCCGGTGCTGCAGACCATCTCGCAGCGCGTGACCTTCGGCGGGGCCGTCAGCAGCGTGCCGAACTGCTGCAGCGCCGCCTCGACCTCGGGCCGCCGGAGGTGCGCTTCCCAGTCCGCGCGGTTCTTGTACCGTTCGTAGAGGACGAAGGTGTTGGGGTTTTCCAGCGAGCGATGGGCCGCATAGAAGACGATGCCGTCTTCCTGCCCGGCCAGCGCGACCATGGCATGCAAAAGGCTTTCAAGCCGGTCAAGGCAGTGGGGCTGGGCTTCCAGTTCAACGACCAGTACGAACATGCAGGGCTCCTTCATGAAGTGGTTTCAGGGGGGCCGAGCATGCCCGGGAGATCGCGGCGCGTATTGTAGAAATGCGTCTTCGTTCGGGCCTCCTGGAGAAACAGATCCGGCGGGGCGCCGGCCCGTTTCCGGAAGTCGTGGATGAAATGCGCCTGGTCGTAGTACCCGTGGGACAGCGCGGCGTCGCGCGGATGCGCCGAGCCCTCCAGCATCAACGTCCGGACGGTGTGCTGGAAGCGGCTCAGGCCTTTGAATTCCATCGGTGTGCTTCCAGTCAGCGACAGAAAGCGGCGCTCGAACTGCCGCCGGCCCAGCGGCATGGCGTGGGCCAGGGCGTCGATCGACAGCGAGGAGAAATGCCGGTAGATCTGCGCGGCGGCGCCTTCGGCCAGAAGGTCGGGTGCTTCGTGCTTCCAATGGCGGAGCAGGAAGGACTGGAGGCGCGGCAGCGTGTCGCGCGGCGCCGCCGCACGGGCGAGGTGGCGCAGCACATCGCGCGCGGCAGGGCCGAAGGCCTCCTCGGCCGGCAGCGCGCGGTCCGGCAGCGCCAGGCCGGGAAGGCGCGTGAAGCGGTGCACCATGCCGACCTTGAACCGCACGGCGATGAAGCCGATGTGCGGGGTCGGCAGCAGCCGCACGGCATGGCGGCGCAGGCAGAACAGATGCCCCTGCGGGCACGCCATGGGCTGGCCGTCCGGCGCCAGGTAGCGGAACGGCGCCCCGTAGTGCAGATACAGTTCCGCGCCGGTTCCGGGCAGCAGGGTCGGCAGCGGGACCGGTGCGCCGCCGGTGCTTTCCCACCCCCAGATGCGATCGACAAAAGGCCGCAACGCGGGCGCTGGCAGAACGTGGAAGGTCTTCATGCGCGGGCCCGGGGGCATGGCGCATCAAAAAACATAGCTTCCAGCGCTTGCCTGCATTGGGCTGGGGGCAGATTTCGCCATTATTCCTGTCCTGGCCCGGGGCGCGCGGCGGCGTCCAGCCCGCCCAGCGCGCGCAGCAGGTTCTCGGCCGTGGCCGGGGCTGTGAGGCGCACCGGGGCGCCGTCGGCGCGCGCGGCGGCCACGGCGTTGCGCAGGGCCTCGTACACGGCCACGGCGAGCATGAACGGCGGCTCGCCCACGGCCTTGCTGCCGCCCACGTTGTCCTCGCGGTTGGCCTCGGGCCACAGGGCGACGCGAAAGCGCGCCGGCACGTCGCCCGTGGCCGGGATCTTGTAGGTGCTGGGCGCGTGCGTGGCGAGCTGCCCCTGGTCGTTCCACACCAGCTGCTCGGTGGTGAGCCAGCCCATGCCCTGGATGAAGCCGCCCTCGATCTGGCCGATGTCGATGGCCGGGTTGATGCTGTGGCCCACGTCGTGCAGGATGTCCACGGCCAGCACCCGGCTCTCGCCGGTGAGCGTGTCCACCACCACCTCGCAGCAGGCCGCGCCGTAGGCGAAGTAGTAGAACGGCCGGCCGGTCAGGGTGGTCTTGTCGTAGTGGATCTTGGGCGTGCGGTAGAAGCCGTCGCTCCACAGCTGGATGCGGTTGGCGTAGGCCTGCTGCACCACGTCGCTCCACGCGCGCACCGTCTTGGGCGAGATGACCTGCCCGCCCTGGAACTGGATCTCCCCGGCGCCGCAGCCGTCCAGCCCGCACACGAAGGCGGCCAGGTTGGCGCGCACGTTGCGCGCCGCGTACTGCGCCGCGCGGCCGTTGAGGTCGGTGCCGCTGCTGGCGGCGGTGGCGCTGGCGTTGGGCACCTTGCTGGTGTCGCTGGCGGTCACGAGCACGCGCGCCAGCGGCACGCCCAGCTCGTCGGCCACGATCTGCGCCACTTTGGTGTGCAGGCCCTGGCCCATCTCGATGCCGCCGTGGTTCACCTGCACGCTGCCGTCGGTATAGACATGCACCAGCGCGCCCGCCTGGTTGAACAGCGTGGCGGTGAAGCTGATGCCGAACTTCACCGGCGTGATGGCGATGCCGCGCTTCAGGACGGCGTTGCGCGCGTTCCAGGCCGAAATGGCCTCCAGGCGGCTACGGTACTGCGCTGACAGCTCTAACTCTGGTAGCAGATCGTGCAGGATGTTGTCCTCCACCGGCATCTGGTAGTGGGTGACGTTGCGCTCGCCCAGGCCGTAGAGGTTGGCCATGCGCACGTCCAGCGCGTCGCGGCCCAGGGCGCGCGCGATGTCGCCCAGGATGGTCTCGATGGCGATCACCCCCTGGGGCCCGCCGAAGCCGCGGAACGCGGTGTGGCTTTGCGTGTTCGTCTTGCAGCGGTACGAGGCGATTTCCACGTCCTGCAGGAAGTAGGCGTTGTCGCAGTGGAACACCGCGCGGTCGGCCACCGGGCCCGACAGGTCGGCGCTGAAGCCGCAGTTCGCGGCCATGCGCAGTTGCAGGCCCTGGATGCGGCCCGCGCCGTCGAAGCCCACCTCCCATTCGTAGGCGAAGGGGTGGCGCTTGCCGGTCACGAGGAAATCGTCGTCGCGGTCCAGGCGCAGCTTGACCGGGCGGCCCACCTTGCGCGCCGCCACGGCGGCCCACACGGCCAGGTGGCCGGCCTGCGTTTCCTTGCCGCCGAAGCCGCCGCCCATGCGGCGGCACTCCACGCGCACGGCGTGGCTGTCCACGGCCAGCGCGTGCGCCACCCAGTGCTGCACCTCGCCCGGGTGCTGGGTGCTGGAGTGGATGAGCCATTGCCCCTGCTCCTGCGGCAGCGCATAGGCGATCTGGCCCTCCAGGTAGAAATGCTCCTGCCCGCCCACTTCGAGCTGGCCGCGCAGGCGGTGCGGCGCGCGCGCCAGCGCCGCCGCGGCATCGCCACGGCGCACGAACACCGGGGGCAGCACGTAGCTCTGCTGCGCCAGCGCCTGCTGCACGCTCAGCACCGCCGGCAGCGGCGTTGTGTCGGCGCGCACCAGGCGCGCGGCGCGGCGCGCCTGTTCGACGCTGTCGGCCACCACCAGGCCGATGACCTGCCCGGCGTACTCCACGCGGTCGATGGCGAATACCGGCTCGTCGTGGGCGAAGGCGGCGAGCAGCTTGTCGCCCGGAACGTCCGCCGCCAGCACCACGCTGCGCACGCCGGGCAACTGCAGCGCGGCGGAGGCGTCCACGCCGTGCAGGCGCCCGTGGGCGATGCGCGAGAGGATGGGCGCCGCGTACAGCGTGCCGCGCACCTCGGGCAGGTCGTCGATGTAGCTGGCGCCGCCCGTCACCTGGGCGCGGGCGCTCTCGTGCGGGTGCGGCTGGCCCATGGCGGGCTGGGCGCGGGGGAGGGTGACCGGGGGGGCGGGCGCGCGTGTCATGCCGGCTCCTCCTGCGGCGCGCAGTCCGCGAGCGAAAAATCCTCCAGCGAGACGGCCGCCTGGCCCTGGCTCTCCAGCCAGTAGCGCCGCACCAGGCCGGCCAGCACAGCGCTGCGGTAGGCGCCGCTGGCGCGCATGTCGGAAATCGGCGTGAACTCGGCCTGCAGCGCTGCGCCGGCGCGCCGGGCCAGCGCCTCGGTCCAGGGCTGGCCGGTCAGCAGGGCCTCGGTCTGGCGCGCCCGCGCGGGCGTGGCGGCCACGCCGCCCGCGCCGATGCTGGCACGGCGCACCACGCCATCGGCGATGTCCAGGTGCAGGGCCAGGCACACGGCGGAGATGTCGTCGTCCCAGCGCTTGGACACCTTGTAGGCGCGCAGCAGCCCCTCGGGGGCCGGGCGCGGCACCAGGATGCGCACCAGCAGCTCGTCCGGCGCCATGGCGTTCTGGCGGTAGCCGGTGTACAGGTCTTCGAGCGCCAGCGTGCGCTCGCCGCGCATGCTGGCCAGCACCACCTGGGCGCGCAGCGCGATCAGCAGCGGCATGGAGTCGCCGATGGGCGAGCCGTTGGCCACGTTGCCGCCCAGCGTGCCTGCGTTGCGCACCGGCAGGCCGGCGAAGCGCGCGGCAAAGCGCTGCAACTGCGGCCACTGGCGCTGCAGCGCGGCGAAGGCGTCGGTGAGGGTGACGGCGGCGCCGATGCGCAGCCCGGCGCCATCCTCCTCGATGCGGCGCAGCTCGGCGGCGCGCGTCACGTCCAGCACCTGGGCGAACTGGCGGTGCTGCTTGGTGATCCACAGCCCGACGTCGGTGGCGCCGGCCACCACCTGGGCCTGCGGGTAGGCGGCGCGCGCCGCCAGCAGCTCGGCCTGGGTGGTCGGGGCGATATAGATCCAATCGGCCTCCGGGCTTACGGAGGCAAGCGCCGCCAGCTCCAGTTTCTGTAGCAATTCGGCTTGGTCCAGCGGTGCGGGGGGCAGGCTGGCCATCTGCTGGGCGGCGTCGAGGATGGGACGGTAGCCGGTGCAGCGGCACAGGTTGCCCGAGAGGGTTTCCTGCGCCAGCGCGCGGCTGACCGGGCGGCCCTGGCCGGTGTGGTTCTGGTACAGGGCGAACAGGCTCATCACGAAGCCGGGCGTGCAAAAGCCGCACTGGCTGCCGTGGCACTGCAGCAGCGCCTGCTGCGCGGGGTGCAGCGTGCCGTCGGCCTGCGCCAGGTCCTGCACCGTCCACAGCGCCATGCCGTTGAGGGAGTGCGCCATGCGGATGCAGGCGTTCACCGCCTGGTAGCGCACGCGGCCGTGCACGGCGTCGCCCAGCACCACGGTGCAGGCGCCGCAGTCGCCCTCGCCGCAGCCTTCCTTGGTGCCGGTCAGGCCCAGGTCTTCGCGCAGCAGCTCCAGCAGGGTGCGGTCGGGCGGAACGTGGGAAAGCGTGACCAGCTGGCCTCGGTGCACGAACGTCAGGGGGCGGGAATTCATGGGGCGGCGGCGGAGTGCGGTATGGGCCTCTACCTTATGACAAAAAACGCAGCCGTGTCATGCGCGCGCAAAACTGCCGCGCCCGGTGTGGTTTGCGTGCGCACGCGCGCCCCAGGCTGTTGCGTTACTACCAAAAGCATAGCTGCTGGCGCGCATGGGGCAAGCGTCTGGACTCTTTGGGGCACATGGCCGGTGACAATTTGAGAGACAATCCGCCCCATGCATTCCCCCGACGCTCCCCCCGCCAGCGGCGCCGCGCCGCCACCGTTGCGGCTGCAACTGGCCGGCATCACCAAGCGCTACCCGTCCGTGGTGGCGAACAGCGGCGTGTCCCTTGCGGTGCGCCCGGGCGAGATCCATGCCGTGCTGGGCGAGAACGGCGCGGGCAAGTCCACGCTGATGAAGATCATCTACGGCGCCGTCAAGCCCGACGAGGGGACGGTGCAGGTGGACGGGCGCGCGGTGCACATCCGCAACCCGCAGGAGGCGCGGCAACTGGGCATTGCCATGGTGTTCCAGCACTTCAGCCTGTTCGACACGCTCTCGGTCGCCGAGAACGTGTGGCTGGGCCTGGACAAGACCCTGTCGCTGGCCGAGGTGACGCAGCGCATCGCCGCGAAGGCGGCCGAGTACGGCCTGGAGATCGACCCGCTGCGCCCGGTGCACACGCTCAGCGTGGGCGAGATGCAGCGCGTGGAGATCATCCGCGCGCTGCTGGCCAACCCGCGCCTGCTGATCCTCGACGAACCCACCTCGGTGCTCACGCCGCAGGCGGTGGAAAAGCTCTTCGTGGTGCTGCGCAAGCTGGCGGGCGAGGGCTGCAGCATCCTCTACATCAGCCACAAGCTGCACGAGATCCGCGCGCTGTGCACGGCCTGCACCGTGATGCGGGCGGGCCAGGTGACGGGGGTCTGCGACCCGCGCGAGGAATCGAACGCGTCCCTGTCGCGCCTGATGATCGGCGCCGAGCCGCCCGCGCTGACCTACCGCGCGGTGCAGGCGGGCGCGCCGGTGCTGCGCGTCGAGGGGCTGACGCTGCCGCGCGGCGACGCCTTCGGCGTTGATCTCATCGACCTGCAGTTCGAGGTGCGCGCGGGCGAGGTGGTGGGCATTGCCGGGGTCTCGGGCAACGGGCAGCGGGAGCTGCTGTACGCGCTGTCGGGCGAAGACCAGCGCGCGCAGCACGCCATGGTCCAGATCGGCGGCCCGCGCGGCATGGTGCCCAGCGGGCGCCTGAACCCGCGCCAGCGGCGGGCGCTGGGCCTGCATTTCGTGCCCGAGGAGCGCCTGGGCCGTGGCGCCGTGCCCGGCATGGGGCTGGCACACAACCTGCTTCTGACCCGTGGCGATGCGTTGGGCGCGGGCGGGTGGATCCGCATGCGCGCGTTGCGCGCGCAGGCCAGCGGCATCATCGCGCGCTTCGGCGTCAAGGCCGGGGGGCCGGATGCCACGGCGCAATCGCTGTCGGGCGGCAACCTGCAGAAATTCATCGTGGGCCGCGAGATCGACGCGGGCCCGCGCCTGCTCATCGTCTCGCAGCCCACCTGGGGCGTGGACGTGGGCGCCGCCGCGCAGATACGCGGCGCCATTCTGGCGCTGCGCGACGCGGGTTGCGCGGTGCTGGTGCTGAGCGAGGAGCTGGACGAATTGTTTGAAATCTGTGACCGCCTGCACGTGCTGGCCAAGGGCCACCTGTCGCCTTCCGTGGCGCGGGCCGAGGCCAGCGTGGAGCGCATCGGCGAATGGATGAGCGGCCTGTGGCATGCCGAGGTGCAGGAGCACCTGGCGCACATGGCCGCGCACGATGCCGGACACGACGCGCAGGAGGCCCGCCATGCTCAAGCTTGAGGCGCGCCCCCAGGCCTCGCGCCTGTGGTCGTACGGCTCGCCGGTGCTGGCGCTGGCCATCACGGTGGTGATCGGCGTGGCGCTGTTCGCGCTGCTGGGCAAGGACCCGGTGCGCGGGCTGCAGGTGTTCTTCTGGGAGCCCATCAGAACCCCGTACGCCCTGGGCGAACTGGCCGTCAAGGCCACGCCGCTGCTGCTGATCGCGCTGGGGCTGGCGGTGTGCTTCCGCTCCAATGTGTGGAACATCGGCGCCGAGGGGCAGTTCGTCATCGGCGCCGTGGCGGCGGGCGGCGTGGCGCTGCTGGCCGGCAAGACCACCGGGCCGTGGATCGTGCCCGCCATCCTGCTCGCGGGCATGCTTGGCGGCATGGCCTGGGCGGGCGTCACGGCGCTGCTGCGCGACCGCTTCAACGCCAATGAGATCCTGGTGAGCCTGATGCTGGTCTACGTGGCCACGCTGGTGCTGGGCTACCTGGTTTATGGGCCCTGGAAGGACCCCATGGGCTTCAACTTCCCGCAGACCAAGATGTTCGAGCGCGTGACGCAGATGCCCCGGCTGTTCACCGGCTCGCGCGTCACCATCGGCCTGCCGCTGGCCCTGGCGGGGGCGCTGGCGCTGTGGGTGTTCCTGTTCCGCACGCGCGCCGGCTTCGCCTTGCAGGTGGGCGGCCTGGCGCCTGCGGCGGCGCGCTATGCCGGCTTTTCCAGCCGTTCGGCGCTGTGGAGCGCGCTGCTCATCTCCGGCGCTGCCGCGGGCCTGGCGGGCGCGCTGGAGGTGGCCGGCCCCATTGGCCAGCTCACGCCCTATGTGCCGGCGGGCTACGGCTTCGCGGCCATCATCGTGGCCTTCGTGGGGCGGCTGCACCCGGTGGGCATGGTGCTGTCGGCCATCCTCATGAGCATGTTCTACATCGGTGGCGAGCTGGCGCAGTCGCGCCTGGGGCTGCCCAAGTCGCTCACGGGCGTGTTCCAGGGGCTGCTGCTGTTCACGCTGCTGGCGTGCGACACGCTGGTGGCGTACCGGGTGCGCTGGGCGCGGCCGTCCAAGGGGGGCAGGTAATGGAATCGTATGCACTGCTGATCGGCTCCACCCTCAGCGCGGGCACGGTGATCGCGCTGGCGGCGCTCGGGCTGCTGGTCAACGAAAAGGCCGGCATCGTCAACCTCGGGGCCGAGGGCATGATGCTGTGCGCCGCGCTGGCGGGCTTCGCCACGACCGTGGGCACGGGCAATGAATGGCTGGGCTTCGCGGCCGGGGCGCTGGCCGGGGCGTTGCTGGCGGCGGTCTTCGGCGTCCTGGTGATCTGGCTCAACACCAACCAGTACGCCACCGGGCTGGCGCTCTCCCTGTTCGGCGTGGGCTTCTCGGCCTTCGCGGGCCAGAACTTCGTGCAGGCCAAGCTGCCGGAGCTGGCGCAGGACGGCATTCCCTACCTGCGCGACCTGCCCCTGGTCGGCCCGGCGCTGTTCGACCACGACCCGCTGGTCTATGGCGCCATGGCGCTGGCCGTGGCGCTGCTCTGGTTCCTGGACCGCACGCGCGCCGGCCTGGTGCTGCGCGCGGTGGGCGAGTCGCCCCAGTCGGCGCATGCGCTGGGCTACCCGGTGCGCTGGATCCGCCTCGGGGCGGTGGTGTTCGGCGGCGCGCTGTGCGGGCTGGCGGGCGCCTTCATCTCGCTGGAATACACCCCGCTGTGGGTCGAGGGCATGGTGGCGGGGCGCGGCTGGATCGCGCTGGCGCTGACCACGTTCGCCACCTGGCGGCCGGCGCGCGTGCTGCTCGGCGCGTACCTGTTCGGCGGCGTGACCATGCTCCAGTTCCATTTGCAGGCCACGGGCGTGCAGGTGGCAAGCCAATTGCTTTCCATGCTGCCGTACCTGGCGACCATCGTGGTGCTGGTCTTGATCTCGCGCAATCCGGCCTGGATCCGTGCGAACATGCCGGCCTCACTCGGCAAGCCGTTCTACCCGGGCAGTTGAGTTTTTTCGTTGTCTTCCATTCCCCGTATTCGACCCATGAACCTTGTGAACAAACGCTCCCTGCTGAAAACAGCCGCGCTGTCGGCGCTCGCCCTCGCTGCCCTGGCGGGGTGCGGCAAGAAGGAAGAGGCCCCGGCCGCAGCGCCCGCGCCGGCGGCCGACAAGCTCAAGGTGGGGTTCGTTTACGTCAGCCCGGTCGGCGACGGTGGCTGGACCTACCAGCACGAGCTGGGCCGCCGCGCGATCCAGGAGAAGTTCGGCGACAAGGTCGAAACCACGTTCGTCGAAAGCGTGCCCGAGGGCGCCGATGCCGAGCGCGTGCTGCGCGACATGGGGGCGCAGGGCACCAAATTGGTGTTCGCCACCAGCTTTGGCTACCAGGAATTCGTGCAGAAGGTGGCCGCGGACCTGAAGGACGTGAAGTTCGAGCACGCCACCGGCTACAAGCAGGCCGACAACGTGGCCACCTACGACACCAAGACCTTCGAGGGCGCGTACCTCGCCGGCATCGTGGCCGGCGGCATGAGCAAGACCAAGACGGTGGGCGTGGTGGCCTCGGTGCCGATCCCCGAAGTGGTGCGCAACATCAACAGCTTCGTGCTCGGCGCGCAGAGCGTGGACCCGGCGATCAAGGCCAAGGTGGTCTGGGTCAACGAATGGTTCAGCCCGCCCAAGGAGGCCGAGGCCGCCACCTCGCTGGTCAACGGCGGCGTGGACGTGATGTACCAGAACACCAATTCGCCCTCGGTGCTCAAGACCGCCGAGGAGCGCGGCGTGCGCGCCTTCGGCAAGGACGGCGACATGAGCGCCTATGCGCCCAAGGCGCACCTGGGCTCGGCCGTGATCGACTGGGGCCCGTACTACACCAAGGTGGTGGGCGACACGCTGGCCGGGCAATGGCAGGGCGGCGCCCACTGGTGGGGCGTGAAGGAAGGCGCCATCGACCTGCTGAAGATTGCCGACGACGTGCCGCAAGAGATCAAGGACCGCGTGGCCAAGGCCCGCGCCGGCCTGCGGGACGGCAGCTTTGCCGTCTGGACCGGCCCGGTCAAGGACAACGCGGGCAAGGAAGTCCTGGCCGCGGGCCAGGTCGGCGACCTGCCATTCCTCTCCAGCATCAACTTCTACGTCGCCGGCGTGGAGGGCAAGGTTCCCGGCACGGAAGGCAAGTAAAGGTTTCGTGCCACCATGCGCCCCTGGCCTGCCAGCGGGCGCGGGCCCTTGTGGCGCCCCGGTTGTTTTTCACTCCCCTGAAGGAAAGTCATGACGGATTTGCACAAGCGTTCCCTGTTCAAGCTGGCCGCGCTGTCGGCGGTGGCGGCCACGGCCCTGGTGGGCTGCGGCAAGAAGGAGGAGCCCGCGCCCGCGCCGGCCCCCGCCGCACCGGCGGCCGAGGCGCCCGCGCCCAAGCCCGAGCCGCTGAAGATCGGCTTCGCCTACGTCGGCCCGGTGGGCGACGGCGGCTGGTCGTACGCCCACGACCAGGCGCGCAAGAAGCTGGAGGCCGAGTTCGGCGACAAGATCCAGACCTCCTACGTGGAGAGCGTGCCCGAGGGCCCCGACGCCGAGCGCGTGCTGCGCGACATGGTCACCCAGGGCAACAAGGTGATCTTCGGCACCACCTTCGGCTACATGGACGTGATGCAGAAGCTGGGCGAGGAGTTCAAGGACGTGCGCTTCGAGCACGCCACGGGCTACAAGACCAGCGAGAACGTGCGCACCTACGACAGCCGCACCTACGAGGGCGCCTACCTCGCGGGCATCATCGCGGGCGCCATGACCAAGACCAACACGCTGGGCGTGGTCGGCTCCGTGCCCATCCCCGAGGTGCTGCGCAACATCAACAGCTTCACTCTGGGCGCGCAGAGCGTGAACCCCAAGATCAAGACCAAGGTGGTCTGGGTCAACGAGTGGTTCAGCCCGCCCAAGGAGACCGAGGCCGCCACCTCGCTGATCAACGGCGGCGCCGACGTGCTGTTCCAGAACACCGACTCCCCCGCCGTGCTCAAGACGGCCGAGGAAAAGGGCAAGCGCGCCTTCGGCTGGGATTCCGACATGACCGCCTACGGCCCCAAGGCGCACCTGGGCTCGGCCGTCATCAACTGGCTGCCGTACTACGCCAAGGCCACCAAGGACGTGCTGGACGGCACCTGGACCACGGGCCAGAGCTGGTGGGGCGTGAAGGAAGGCGCCATCGACCTGGTGTCCGTCGCCGAGGACGTGCCCGCCGAGGCCAAGGCCAAGGTCGATGCCGCCAAGGCCGGCCTGAAGGACGGCACGTTCGTGATCTGGAAGGGCCCGATCGTGAACAACGCCGGCCAGACGGTGCTGGACAAGGACGCCGTGGCCGATGACAAATTCCTCACCGGCATCAACTTCTACGTCAAGGGCGTGGAAGGCAAGGTGCCGGGCGGCAACGGCAAGTAAGCCGCGCGCCGTGCTTCGGCAATGAAAGGGCCGCCCGAGGGCGGCCTTTTCATTGGTTCGCCCCTAGGTGCAAAGCTGCCCGCTTTGGAGGGTGTGGGGGCCATTTCCGTGGACGCGAGCAGGCGGGCCGGTTTGTCTGTACCCTGTGGTCGCCCTGCCCCGCAGGGGACAACAACAGAAGGAGACAAACCTATGACGTACCACATCACCCGTGGCCTGCGGCCGCTTTCCTTGGTCGCGCTGGCCGCATTGGCCGCGTGCGGCAGTAGCGGCAGCGACGATTCCGCCCACTACAGCGCCGAGATCCGCCGCACCACCATGGGCGTGCCGCACATCAAGGCCAGCGACTGGGGCGGCCTGGGCTACGGCTACGGCTATGCGCAGGCCCAGGACAACCTGTGCACCATGGCCGACTCGTTCCTGACCTACCGGGGCGAGCGCTCCAAGTTCTTCGGCGCCGACGCGCTGGCGGTCTACAACAGCACCATCGCGCGCCCGCGCAACATCGACTCCGACTTCTTCCACCGCCACCTCATCACGCAGGACGTGCTCGATGCCATGGTGGCCCAGCAAGGCGACAGCCTGCGCAAGCTGACGGCCGGCTTCGTGGCGGGCTACAACCGCTACGTGCGCGACAACCAGGCCAGCGGCAAGGCGCATGCCGCCTGCCGCGGCGAAGCCTGGGTGCGTCCCATCACCGAGCAGGACCTGCTGCGGCGCATGTACGTCGCCAACCTCGCGGCGGGCTACAGCAATTTCGTCGCGGCCATCGCCAATGCCGTTGCGCCTGCGGCCACGGCCGCCAAGGCGGGGCAGGACATGCAGGTGCCCGACCCCGCCAGCATCACCGCGCCGCCGCTCCAGGTGGGCGGCAGCGCTGGCATCGGCAGCAACATGTACGGCTTCGGCACGGCCGGCACGGGCGACGCCAGCCCGGTGCTGTTCGGCAACCCGCACTGGTACTGGAAGGGGCCGGACCGCTTCTACCAGGCGCAGCTCACCATTCCCGGGGAGCTGAACGTCAGCGGCGCGTCGTTCCTCGGCCTGCCGATGGTGCAGATCGGCTTCAACGACAACGTGGCCTGGAGCCACACCGTTTCCACGGCGCGGCGCTTCGGCTTCTTCCAGCTCACGCTGGCGCCGAACGACCCGACCAGCTACCTGCTCGACGGCCAGGCCGTGAAGATGAAGGCCAACCCCATCACGGTGGAGGTGCGCCAGGCCTCGGGCGCCACGGCGACGGTGAGCCGCACCCTCTACAAGACCGAGTACGGGCCCATGGTCAACCTCGCCAGCCTGAACCCGGCGCTGGGCTGGAGCACCGCCTCGGCATTCGCCATGCGCGACATCAACGGCGAGAACTTCCGCAGCCTGCGCAACTGGCTGCGCTGGAACCAGGCCAAGTCGCTTGATGAATTCACGCAGATCCAGAAGGAAGAGGCCGCCATTCCCTGGGTGAACACGGTGGCCGTCGGGCGCGGCGCTGCCCGCGCCTGGTATGCCGACATCGGCACCGTGCCGAATGCGCCGCCCGACCTGCTGGCCGCCTGCACCACGCCCGTGGGCAAGGCCATGGCGGCGGCGCTGCCCGAGGTGCCCATCCTCGACGGCGCGCGCAGCGCCTGCCACTGGCGGACCGATGCCGACTCGGTGCAAAAGGGCGCCATCGGCGTGGCGCGCATGCCCAGCCTGCTGCGCGACGACTATGTGGGCAACATGAACGACAGCTACTGGCTGGCCAACGCCAGCGCGCCGCTCACCGGCTTCCCGAGCATCTTCGGCGCCGCAGGCACGGCGGCCCAGTCCCTGCGCACGCGCCTGGGCCACACCATGGCGCTGGAGCGCCTGGCGGGCACCGACGGCTACCCCGGCAACAAGGCCACGAGCGAGATCGTGCGCCAAATGGTGCTGAACAGCCGCGTGTTCAGCGCCGAGCGCTTCAAGGACCAGGCCCTCGACCTGGTGTGCGCCACGCCGTCCGCCACGCAGGACGTGGCGGCCGCCTGCGCCACGCTGCGCGCCTGGGACAACCGGGGGGGCACCGGCGCGCGCGGCTCGCACGTGTGGGATGAGTTCTGGACCCGCGTGCAGGTGCCGGCGGCCCAGCTCTTTGCCGTGCCGTTCAATCCCGCCGACCCGCTGAACACCCCGCGCGACCTGCAGCCGGGCGCTGCCGACGCGCTGCGCCAGGCGTTCGGCGCCGCAGTGCAGGCGGTGCAGGCCTCGGGCTTCGCGCTCGACGCGCCGCGCGGCGACGTGCTGTTCTCCGCGCGCGGCGGCGTCAGGACGGCGCTGTACGGCGGCTGCGGCGGCGTGGGCTACTTCACCATCAACTGCTCGGAGAACCCCATCGGCCAGGGCGGCTACAGCATGGACGGCCAGCCGCACGGCAACAGCTACATGCAGGTGGTGAACTTCCCGGCGGGCGGGGTGCAGGCCTACACCTTCCTGACCTTCTCGCTGTCGGATGACCCCGGCTCGGCCCACTATGCCGACTACACCCAGGCCTATGGCGCCCAGCAGTGGCTGCGCGTGCCCTTCGCCGAATCGGAAATCACTGCCGACAAGAACTACCAGACGGTGACCGTGTCCGAGTGATCCGGCCTTGCGGCCAAGCGCGCCCCCGCCGCCAGGCCGGGGCGCTTTTTTTCTCGCCTGCCGGGCGCACAATGGCTGCGCCACTTCTGGAGACCGCCGATGTTCAAGGTACCCCCCGTCCCCGCCGAGCGCCTGCCCGCGCTGCTGCGCGCCATGCCCAAGGCGGAGCTGCACATCCACATCGAAGGCTCGCTGGAGCCCGAGATGATCTTTGCGCTGGCGCAGCGCAACGGCGTGCAGTTGCCCTACGCCAGCGTCGAGGCGCTGCGCAGCGCCTACGCCTTCACCGATCTGCAGAGCTTTCTCGACATCTACTACGCCGGTGCCAGCGTGCTGCTGCATGAACAGGATTTTTACGATCTGGGCCGCGCCTACCTTGCGCGAGCAGCTATGGATAACGTAGCGCACGCCGAGCTTTTCTTCGACCCGCAGACCCACACCGCGCGCGGCGTGGCCATGGAAACCGTGGTGGGCGGCCTGCACCGCGCCTGCGTGGAGGCGCGCGCCGAGCTGGGTATCTCCAGCGCGCTCATCCTTTGCTTCCTGCGCCACCTCAGCGAGGAAGACGCCTTCGCCACGCTGGAGCAGGCGCAGCCGTACCTGGACAAGATCATCGGCGTCGGCCTGGACAGCAGCGAACGCGGCCACCCGCCGGAGAAGTTCGCGCGCGTGTTCGCGCGCTGCCGCGCACTGGGCCTGCACGCGGTCGCCCATGCGGGCGAGGAGGGCCCGCCGGCCTACATCTGGAGCGCGCTCGATGTGCTCAAGGCCGAGCGCATCGACCATGGCGTGCAGGCCGTGCACGACGCCCTGCTGATGCAGCGCCTGGCGCGCGAGCGCATCGCGCTCACCGTCTGCCCGCTGTCCAACCTCAAGCTGCGCGTATTCCCCAGCCTGGCGCAGCACAACCTGCGCCAGTTGCTCGACGCCGGCCTGGCCGCCACGGTGAATTCGGACGACCCGGCCTACTTCGGCGGCTACATCAACGAGAACTTCACCCAGGTCTTCGCCGCCACGGGCCTGACGGCGCGCCACGCCTACCAACTGGCCTGGAACAGCTTCGAGGCCAGCTTTGCCCCCGAGGCCGACAAGCGGCGCTGGGAACACCGGCTCAAGGACGTGTTCGACCGCTGCTACGAGTACGACAACTGAGGCGCAGGCGCCGGCCTTTTTCTCTGGCAGAGGCGGGGCCGGGAGGCTGTCGGTACTGCGCCTGCACAGGCATGGGAAATAAGTACAAACCATAGGCATATGTGGAGCATGGTTTGCGCATTCGGTTACTAAAATTCATACAAAATGAATTAATTCAAAAAAACAGAGGGTGTATCCATGCGAGGCGCAGCCATACAGCGCATTGCCAGCCTGCTCTACGACGGCGTTTTGTCGCCACAGGACTGGTATGGCGGCATGCAAGCCTTCAAGGATGCCGCCGGGGCCATCAACTTCCATCAGCTCACCGTGGACATCCAGCAAGGCAATGTGCTGGAGAGCATCACCAGTGCCAACGACGACAAGGGTGTCAGAAACTACGAGCAGCACTACGCCCTTGCGGACGAACGCGTTCCCGTCATGATGCGGCTGGGGCCGGGAGAGATGATGCTGGACCATGAGCAGTTCAGCGACCGCCACATGTCGCGCAGCGCTCTCTATGCGGAGTGTCTTGCCCCGATGGGCATGAGGCACACCATGGGCATGATGCTGCGCGTGGAAGGCAGCGTGCAGCAATACGTGGGTTTCATGCGTGCCGCGGACCGGCCGCACTTCAGCAACGATGAGCGCGATTTCGCCCTGCGTCTCGTGCCCGACGTGATCCGGGCCGCGCACCTGCGCTCGCGGGCAGGCCAACTGGCCCGCCAGGCAGCCCTGGGCCTCGCCGCGCTCGACACCCTGCCGCATGCCATTGCCGTGGTCGATGCGCAGTGCCGCATCCAGTATTCCAACTCCGCCGCCGACCGCCTGCTCACCCGCGCTGGCGCGGTGCGCGTGCAGCACGGCCGCCTGTCGTGCTGCGACGGCAATGCACAGGCGCACTGGCAATCCATCGTGGCCGCCGCCTGCGCGCCCCGGGGAATGGCGGGGGCATTGCAACCCGCTCCTGGCGCGCGCGGCTTGGTGCTTACCGTTCTGCCGGTCAACGCGCACCACCCGCTGGCATGGCGCCAGGCGCCCATGGCGCTGGTGGTCATGAACGACCCCACGGCGCCTGGCAGCCTCGACCCGCGCGTGATCGCTGAGATGCTCGGGCTGTCGCCCGCCGAAACCCGGCTGGCGCTGCTGCTGGCCTCGGGCAAGACGGTGAAGGACTTCGCCGCCATCGAAGGCGTGAGCTGGCACACGGTGCGCTCACAGCTCAAGAACGTCCTGCGCAAGACGGGCTGCCACCGGCAGGCCGAGCTGGCCGCCTTGCTGCAGTCGCTGCGCACCGGGTGACGCGCCATGACCCACGACACCCACGCCATCGCGGGGGCTTTTCTGCGATGGGGTGCTGCAGCCCCAGGCCTGACATGCCGGCATGGATGCCATGCGCGCCCGGCTGCAGGCCGGCGTGTTCCACGGTTTCACACTCGATGAAAGCGGCGCGCCAGCGCCCGAGAGCGCCGGCAACCTGGCGCAATTCGGCCTGCAAGCCAGGCACATGGCCGAATACGAAACGCAGCATGCCGGCCACGACCCGCGCCTGGCGGCCACGCTGCGCATCGCCTTGGGCGGGGTGATGCTCGACCACGAGCATTTCAGCGCACGGGAGGCGTTGCGCAACCCCGTCTATGCCGACTGGCTCATTCCCCTGGGCCTCAAGCACACGGCGGGTGTCGTCGTCCGGCAAAAGGGCTGCGCGCACGACCTCATCAGCTTCATGCGCCCCAGGGACGCCAAACCCTATTCCGCCGACGACAAGCGCTTCATCGAACGGCTTCTACCGGACATCGCCCGTGCGGCCAAGCTGCGCGCACGCATGCTCGCGCTCGGTGCGCAACGCCACCCTGGGCATGGCCGCGCTGGACAGCCTGCGCCAGTGCATCGTGGTCGTGGATGGGCAATGCCGCATCCATCACGCCAACGCCGCCGCCGCGCGGCTGCTGGCCGTACCCGGCGCGCTGGGCGCGCGGCAGGGCCGCCTGTGGTGCGCCCTGGCCACGGCGCATGAGCGGCTGCAGCAACTGGTGCGCGGCGCATGCGCCACGCCCGGCCAGGGCCGGCGCCCTGGCGCTGGCCGACGGCGCACAGCGGCTGGTGGCCACGGTGCTGCCGCTGCAGGCCAGCCATGCCTGGGCCAGCCCGTGCCAGGTGCCCATGGCGCTGGTCGTGGTGGCCCTGCCCGGCGCCGCGTCCAGCCTCGACCCGCGCTTGGCGGGCGACATGCTGGGCCTGTCGCCCACCGAGACGCGCCTGGCGCTGCTGCTGGCCTCGGGCAAGACGGTGAAGGACTTCGCCGCCATCGAGGGCGTGAGCTGGCACACGGCGCGCTCGCACCTCAAGAACATCCTGCACAAGACGGGGTGCCACCGGCAGGCGGAGCTGGTGCATTTGCTGCAGTCGCTGCAGGGGTAGGCGTGGTTGAGAGCCGGCGCCGCAAAAGCGTTCGGGATTTGCTCCTGATTTTGTAGCTACTGGCGCTTTTTTTTCAAGGGTTTATGGCGATTTTTATCAGAAATTGGCTGACTTCTGGACGTGTTGTGCCCTACCGCATTTGCGGTATGGCGGCGGCCGTATGCCTCTGGCCCAATTGAACCGGAAGGGGCGCCCGCACAGACGGGGCCAGCGGGCCGCGTTGGCAACCGGTGGCGCTCCCTCCCTGGTGCCCCCGCCAGAACCTCATGGAGTCAGAAATGCAGCAGATCATCAAGTTCAGGTTTTTCGCTCTCGTGTTTGCTACCGTGCTTGCCGCCTGTGGCGGAGGCGGTTCGGACAATGACAACCCTTCGGGCGGTGGCTCTCCATCCCAGACATACCGCGTTTTCGACGGCAACGCGAACCAGCATGTGGTGCTGGACGGCGCCTCCACACAATTTGCCGTTCGCAAGAGCGACGACGTGCTCGTACACCTTGCCAGCGGGAAGGGGCTCACCGGTTTGCAGTTCAGCAGTGATGGTGGCGCCATCCTGCGCAACGGTCAGAAGATCGGCGCGATCATTCTTGTTTCGGGACAAGATGGAAAAAGCATCGCGGCGTTGACTTGCACCGGCCCGGCGCCCAATTTTGGGGCAATGACCATCGCGGTGACGGGGGACTCGTGGACGCACAGTTGCGCATCGAATACCGGTGTGCCCACATATGTGCCCTGGACAGGCAACAGCAACGGCACGGTTGTCAAGGATGCATCCAACCACAACTTTGCGGTGAATGCCGCGACTAACGTGGTTCATGACTACGAAACCCACTACGCGCTCAACGGCTTGACAGCACCGAACGGCGGCAGCGTGTACTTGGACGGAGGTCAGATCGGCTCCATCGTATTGGTCAACGGCGAGAACAACTCCAGGGTGGCCGTATTCCGCTGCACCAACGGCAACAGAATGCAGATAACGCTCACCCAGACCTCATGGTCCTATGCCTGCGGCAGTGGCTCCGGTGGCAGTCCGTCAGACGGCTCTGGAGGCACTTTCGGGCCCATTACCGACCCAGGCGGCGACGGTGGCGGCAATGGGAATAATCCGCCGCCAACCTCGCCCGTCGTGAGCTGGAATCTTGTCAGCCAGGGTGCGCTGGCGGGCAATCCTTACTCGCGCTATCAAGTCACTGTACGCAATACCGGCAACGTCAGGGTGAGTTGCCAGGTCAATATTGCTTACGAGGCCATAGATTTTGACGGGGTTATCAGGGCAACCAATCAGACATTGTCCGCAGGCCCCATTGCCGTTGGCGCCACTGCGCAGATGGTTCTGTCACTGGGCGATCGGAATTTCACCTTCATAAGAATAAATAACCTGTCGTGTAACAGGTGGCCTTTTGATTGAATGGGTGGGGGATGAAAGGGGTTGAGAGTGATTTCAACTCCTTTTGTTGAATTCTTAGGGGTGTAAAATGAAAAAATCAATTGCGCAATGGTTTTTAGTGCTTTTTGGCGCGATGGCTCTTGGCGGGTGTGGTTCCGTCTCCCGGGTTTCCAATCTACCTCAAAATATCAATCCTGATATTGAAATTGGTAATGTTAAAATACCCGATGAATCGGTTGTAAGCATTCAGTATCCGATGATCCTGTCGGATACAGCGAAGGCGCAACTGGTTTCAGTCTATGCTTGCAAGCTTGGTGTCATGTTCGGCGGATCATCAGGTGGTTGTGGTAGCACAAGCTTCACAGGCAGCGCGGCGCCCATGCTGGCGGAGCAGTCCACGTACTATGCAGCCGAACTCAAGGAGCTGCTGGGGGTGTATATCGACCGCAAGAATATCTTTCTGGAGCCCTTCTACGTGGATTACCAGGATGGTGAATTCCGCGAGAAGCCCTTGTTATCAATCAATGCGCCAACCACCATTGTCGTGAAGGTTTATGACTTTCCGTCTTCCTACCGGGCGAACATTGGTGCAGGGCCGGGGATCTTCGCCAATATTCGCACGGCAGGCAGCGCATCACCCGCAACCTGCGGACAGCTTTTTATGGCGGGTGGTGAATACGTCGGGACGGCAAAGCCTCAGAAATCCTGCGACCGTTTGGATGCAAGGCAAGCGCCTTCCACTGAACCGCTGCGTTTCTTTGGTGAAAAACAGCTGGAGGTCGAAAATTTCCCTCAACAGAAGGACAAGCCCATTGCGCCGGGAATGTTGTTGGGTATTGGTGTCTTGGTTCAGGAGAATGACGACGAGTATCTGAAGAGATCGTCAGAGGTCAGCTTTCAAGCCACCGCCAAAAGCATCCAGGGCCCGGAAGTGGCCTGGCTGGCCCGCGCTGCTGCCAATGCCCTGCGCGTGGTGGACACCCAGGCCGCGTTCGACGCGGGCTTTGCCGTGTACTTGCAGGACTACGACGCGGGGCTTGCCAGCCGCTTTGCGCAGCGCGCCCTGCAGCCCGGAGACGACCGCAAGATCGCCGTGGCCCGCAAGCTGCTGGATGCGGAGCGCGACTGGCTCGCCAGCCAGAACGCGGCCATCACCGACGGCATCCTGAACGGCAACTATGGCAAGAGCTTCCGCCAGTCCCGCTGGGTCATGGCCCAGGCTTACAACAAGGCCCAGGCTCTGGAATGGCTCTCGGTAGGCGCCATGCTGGTTGGCGGTTTCAGTTCGGGCCTGTTCGGTGGTGCGGGCGCCTACAACCCCAGCATGCTGATGATGACCACCCTGCAGAACGAACAGCAGTTCTCCTCCATGCAGAACCAGATCGAGCAGGCCCTGCTCGAAAGCCTGGCCCCTGGGGTGGAAATGCGCAGCAAGGTGGTGCAGGTCAGCCTGGATGGAGTCAATACCCCGCTCAGCGGCGCCTCGCACGGTGAGATTCGCACGCAATTGCTGGCGTTGTACAAGAAGCTTGCGGGTATATGAAGACGAGGCTGCGCGCAGGCTGCACTACGGCGGCCATTGCACTGGGGCTGGCTTCGCCCTGGTGCATGGCTGCCAACCCGGCGGACTGCCCGCGTCTGGTACGGGAATTCGCACTGCTGGCCCACATGGGTATGGAGGCTGAGGGCGTTGCGGCCTATCGGGAACTGCGCTTGCACAAGGATTGCGCCGCTGCGCTGCCCGCATCGGCTGCCGATGCGTCGCTGCTGCCCGCAAGCAGCGACGTGCCACAGGTGATGGCCCTGGGCCGCCAACTGCACAGCCAGGCGCGTGATGCCAGCGCCCGGCAGGCGGGCAAGGCATTGAGCGAGGGGCAGATACCCCAGGCATCGGCAGAAGCGTTGCGCGGGCTGGGGCCAGACAACGTGGCGCGCGCCTTGGGCGCCATGGTGCTGGACGTGGCGGCGGCGGGCCTTGAAAGCCGCCAGCGCATGCAACAGGCGCACAGTGTTCGCAAGGCGGCCAATGAAGTTCGTGGCGATGAGCCCGCCTGGACGGGCGCGCGGGCAGGCCAAAGAGCGGGTGCCGGCACGGATGCGGGCCCGGCGCCCAGGCAGCCTCGGATTGCGTTGGATGCGGATGCCGTGGGCGCCGCCAGTTGCAGCGGTACGTATGGCTTTCTGGCGCCCAGCATGCGGCCCTATGCCGCTGCATCGCTCGCCAGTCTCAGGCAGGAGGGGCTGAATGCGTCCATACCGGAAATGCTGGCAGGCGCCCGCGCGCAGGCGGGAACCAAGGCGCAGGCGCTGCGGCTGCTGGGCGAGCAGTTGGTGGAATACGACCGGGCAGCCAACGAAGCAGCGCAGACCGCCAACCAGACGGACGGTAGCAGCAATTCGGCCAGCATTGCGCGAGCATCGTCCGACACGCTGGAACTGGGCTATCCCTGTGATAACGGCCCATCCATCCACGCCAGCGCCGTGTGCGCTTACGTTGCCTACCGCTGGGGGAGTCTGGTCACTCGCGCTTCCATCGCCCTGGTCGAACGGTGCTGGGAGCCGTGAAGTGGTGCCGCAATCTTGCGCTCGCTGCGGCTGGGCGTGCGGGTCAATACCGGCTCATTGCCCGGCCGCCGCATCACTTCGGCTGGAAACTTATCACCTCGCCGGTATTGCGCTTCAGGTAGAGCTGCTTGTCTTTCTGCCGCATTTCGCTGCAGCCCATGCTCTTTACCGAATCCAGGCACAGGCTGCTTTCCTTGGTGCTCCATTTGCCAGCGTCAGAATAATTTCCGACGCTCAGGTAAAACTGGCCGTCCGGCTTGAACTGCCACTGCCATTTCGGGCCCTGGGCCGGGGTGGTCGAGAACACCTTGTCCGCCAGGGCCGCGTGCAGCGCCTCTGGCGTCAGCGGCTCGGCGCCGTCGGGGTAGGTGGTGGTTTGCGCGGTCGCGGCGGTGCTGGCGCCGAGCAGGGCCATGGCGGCGGCAGAGGCCCGCAAAAGTTGCTTCATGGTGATTTCCTTCATTGAACCAGTGCAGTTTCGCAGAGGGCGGCGCCTCCCGGGCGCCGCCCTTGCGGGCGCTGCGCCCTTTACTGGTATTCCAGCGTGTACTGAATGTCCCGCCCATTGCGGTCGGTGTAGCCCAGGCCGAACTCGGCATAGTTGGTGGCCGATGCGCCGTCGGGCTTGCCGCCGAAGGGGAGGGTGGCCGTCTTGCCATCTGCCGCCACGGTGCCGGGAATGCTGGCCGTGCGTACCCTGGCCGGGCCGGCGTCGGCCGCGTTCTTGGGCCCCTGGCGGAACGAGTACAGCGACGAACGCACCATGGGCAGCCCGCCGGCCGGGGGCGTTGCCGCTTGCAGCGTGGCCTGGGCCGTACCGCCGCCCGCCTTGAAGGCGGCCACGATGTCCGCTTCAGCGGGCGAGAGGGTGTTGAACATCGGGTAGGACTCGGCCGGGAGTTGCGCGAGCGGATAGGCCGGGTTCTTGATCTTCAGCGTGTAGGTGGCCACCGGCGTCTTGCCCTGCTGCCCGTTCACGCTCTTCCAGCCATCGTCGGCGTAGAGGGCGAAGGTCACTTCGGCGCCCGCCTTGTCCAGTCCCAGGCTGGCGAACGCGGCGTCTGCCGCAGCGAAACCCTGGGCATCGAGCTGTGTGGTGGACGGCCCCCACGCATTGCCGCCCACCCCCAGCCTGGTGCAGTCGGCGGTGGCGGCGCTGGCTTCGGTATTGCCCGTGTTGGAGAGGCAATTGCGGAAGGTGTCGTTGTCCGCGTAGCTGGCATTGCCTGGCAAACCCTGCATCTCGGCCGCATCGCGCGCAATGCGTGGCGACAGCAGCTTCAGCGACAGCGGCGCGGCGCCCGCCTGGCCCGGCGCCCATGACACCACTGCATAGGTGGCTACCTTGGCCGGGTCGGTCAGGTTGAACACCACCTCGCGGTGCAGCCGGTATGCGGGGGAGCCAGGCGTGCCATCGGCCAGCTTGCGCAGCACACGCAGCCGGTCGCGCGACACCAGCGCCACCGCCGCCACGCGCCCGTTGCCCAGCGCGCGCAGGGCATCGCCCGTCTGCGGTGTGGCGCAGGCGCCACTGGTGCTGCCGGCCACCACGGTCTCGGTCTGGCCGATGACCGTGGTGCCGTCGGTGTATTTCTCGTCATAGCCAATGTCCACCTCGTGCCGCGCCGAGCCGTCGGCGTTGGTGGTCTTGCGCTCCGCCAGCACCTGCACGTTGGCCATCTTGCGGCCCAACAGATGGGCGCTGTTCTGCGCCTGCGCGGCGCTCCAGTTCGCCACCAGCATGGCCTTCGTGCTGCCGTTGCCCAGGTAGCACCCATCCACCAGGGCATAGCGCTCCGCCCCGCCATCGGGCATGCGCTGGGCCAGCAGTAGGTCGCTGGCCTGCACGTAAGCCTGCACCAGCTCCTGCGTGGTGGGGCCGGCCGGCGGGGTGGGCGGCGTGGGGGTGGGCGGGGTGTCGCTCGTGCCGCCACCGCCACCGCAGGCCGCCAGCGACAGGGCCGCACCTGCCGCGCTGGCCAGGGCCGCACGGCGCCACAGGGTAGGGGGGTGGAGTGTTTTCATGGTGTATCTGCCTTTCTTGTCTTGTCTCTGTATGAGCCCGGAGCCGCCGTGGCGGGCCGGGCGGCCAGCGTGTCTTGCATGCCTGCCGCAGGTCAGTCTGGCCGAATGCGGGGGCGTGCGCCATACCGCATTTGCGGGATGGCGCGCCGGCCGGAATGTGTGGAATATCGGTACCGCGCAAGGACTGCGTGCGTTGCGCGCCGCTGCACCCCGCCCCTGCCAGGCATGGCCGGGCGGCCGTTTCTTCACACCACCGCACAGCAAGGAGGCAGTCATGCAATACCGCCACTTCCCCGCCCCGCGCCTCTGGCGCCTGCTGTGCCTAGCCGCCGCTGCCTGCGGGCTGGCGGCGTGCGGCAACCTCAACAGCATCCACCGCACGTTGGACACTGCCAGCGGCACCGGTGCGCTGATCGACGCCAAGCAGCGGGCCATCATCGTGGGCCAGCGCGTCGATGCAAACGGCAACAGGCGCTACGTCGCCTGCGCTGAACCCAGCCCTGACGCCATGAGCGCCTATGCCGCCGAGTTCGCCGGTGAACTGGCCTTGTCACCCCTGGGAACCGATGGCACCAGCCGCAGTGCCGCCATCAAGAGCGCGCTGCAAGAGGCTGCAGCCCACATTGGCATGCGCACGCCCAGCATCCAGTTGCTGCGCGACGCCATGTACCGTGTGTGCGAGGCGTATGCGATTGGCGGCATTGACGAAGGCCAATACGAACTGCTCATGCGCCGCTACCAGCGTCAGATCGTCGCCATGATGGCGATCGAGCAACTCACTCAGGCCGGGCGCGTGCCGCCCGTCACCTTGACCACCGAGGGCGGCGTGGGCGGAGAGCGTCCCCTGTCTGAATGGACGGACGAAATCAAGCGCCAGCAAGATCTGCTCGCCAAGCAGGAAAGCGCTGTGGTGGATGCACAGAAGACCCTTGACAAAGCTAGCGAGGATGCGAGTGCCGCCAAGAAGGTGAAGGACGACCCCGCAGCCACCAAGGAGGCCAAGGCTGCCGCAGAAAAAAGCGAGGCCGATGCGGAAAAGGCCAAGAAAGCCGCTACCGACGCCAAGGTCGCCGCCCAGGCCCAACGCGCCCAGGTCAAGAACATCATCACCACCTTGGAGAAAAACATGGTGGGTGGGGCAGCCCTGGCTGGGCGTACCGTGGCCGAGGGAGTGAGCATCACCAGCGCGGACACGGCGCGGCAGATCGTGGACGTGCAGGACACCGTGCGCCGACTCGCCATGACGGTGATCGACAACGACGACACGGGCGCCCTTTGCTTCAACCACTACGCCAACGGCAAGGGTGACAAGCTGCATGCCACCATTGAACGCATGTGCAACACCTATATCAAGGGTGTGATCGCCGAAAACAAGCTGCGCAACCGCAGGCTCGATGAATGTACGGCCCAGCCCACCATCCAGAAAGTCAACGAATGCATGGAAGGCCGATTGCCGCTGCAGGGCGCGGCCGCCAAGGTCCCAGGGCCGAAAGGCAAACCGGATGGCGCCACCAAGCCTGGCGCTGGCAAGGAGAAGGACGCCGCCAAGCCCGCTGCGGCAGCGGGGCAGGCAAGCGCCGTACCGACAGCCGCGCAAGCCAGCCCAGCCGCCCCTGCCGCTTCTACCGCCGGGCCATCGGTACAGCCGCCGTTCCAGCCTCCTGTTTCACCCCGTGGCATTCAGACACAGGGCGGCCCCAAGGGGGCTGCGCTGGAAGACAAGTAGTCCCTGGGCCAGTGATCCGTTGATAAAAATACCGCCAAGAACTATCAAAATGAGAGCTGCTACCGCAAGACCAGCAAGCACTGTAGTGCAAAAAAGTCCAAATTCTTTATCTGGCGTTTGCGCTGGCTGCTAGCGGTGTGCCTGGGCGGACCAGGCTGGTCTGCTGCCGTGCAGGCAGCATGCACGTTCAATGGCGAACCCGTTGCCGACGGTGAGTCGGTTCAAGCGTATCAGCATTCCTCCGTTCCGACGGGCCATACCTGCCAGTCATATTCAGAAACTAGAACCTGCGTCGGCAACGCGATGACGGGCTCTTACCCATTTGCGTCCTGTCAAGTCGATGGACTGCTCGCCTGCCTTTTTAATGGCAGAACGATTACCAGCGGAAATTCGGTCACGGCATACCAAAGTACCTCTGTGGCCTTTGGTCAGACCTGCGTGCAATAGGAGAGAGCTTGCACGAATGGCGTGCTATCTGGCAGCTTCAACTTCGACTCTTGCAGCACCGGAGCCGCTGCGTCCTGCGTGTTCAACGGGCAAACGGTGCAGCACGGCCAATCGATCACCGCCTACCTGCAATCCACCGCCCCGGCGGGCGATAGCTGTGTGCCCGAATCCAGAACCTGCAGCAACGGCGTGCTGTCTGGCTCCCACACCTACGCCACCTGTCAGGCCGCTCCCGCTGCGCCTACCAATGTGCAAGCAGTGCTGGGCGCGCCCGGCACCGGCCAGGCCACGGTGAGCTGGACGCCCAGCGCCACCAGCGCCTTGGCGGGCTACACCGTGGCGGGCGGCGGCAGCGGCTGCACGGCCGGGCCGGGCGACAGCAGTTGCGTGGTGACGGGGCTGGCCAACGGCACGGCCTACAGCTTTACCGTGACGGCAGCCAACGCCGAGGGCGCCACGGCCGTGTCCGCAGGCAGCAACCCCGTCACGCCCCTGGGCGTGAACGCCATCACCTTCCCGCCGCAGGCGGGCCAGACCTACGCCATGGGCGGCAGCTTCGCCATTAACCCGGTGGCCACGGGCCTGTCCACCGCACCGTTGACCTACAGCAGCCTGAGCACGGGCATCTGCACGGTGTCTGGCAGCACGGTGACCATGGTCAGCGCGGGCGTGTGTACCCTTGCGGCCAACCAGACGGCAGACGACAACTGGGCTGCCGCGCCGCAGGCCACGCAAACCGTGCAGATCACCGCCACGGCGCCCGGCGCGCCCACGGGCGTGACGGCCACACCCAGCGGCCCCACGCAGGTGACGGTGCGCTGGACGCCACCGGCCAACGATGGCGGCGGCATCACACAGTACACGGTGCGCGCGCTGGTGAACGGCCAGCCCAGCGGCCAGACCTGCACGGCGGTGCCGCCCGCCACCCAGTGCGCGGTGACGGGGCTGGAGCCGGGCAAGACCTACACCTTCACCGTGGAAGCCACGAACGGCGCGGGCAACACGGCGGCGCCCGCGCCCACCAACCCGGCCACGCCGCTGGCCGATGCCAAGGCGTTCTCGGCCGCTGCGCCCACCGGCACGGGCACCGTGGCGGTGGCCGTGGCGGGTGGCGGGAATACGTGCGCGTTCGAGAGCGTGCAACTGCTGCCCGCCGCCAGCGCCGGGGCGCCCGCGACGCGCAGCTTCCCGCACGGGGTGCTGGACTTCGTGCTGAACGGCTGCGATGCAACGCCGGTCACGCTCACCGTCACCTATCCTCCGGGCACTCCGCTGCAGGGTGCGCAGTACTGGAAGCGCCAGGGCGGCGCGTGGGGACCATTTGCCAGCGCCGTGCTGGGTGTGAACACGGCAGTGCTGACGCTGGTGGATGGCGGCACGGGGGACGACGACGGCGCGGCCGATGGCCGCATCGTGGACCCGGGCGGGGTGTCGCTGCTTGTCGCGCCGGGGCCGGGCGGGACGGCCACGGCCATTCCCACCCTGGGCGAATGGGCGCTGGCGCTGCTGGCGGCGGTGCTGGGGCTGCTGGGCGTGCGGCAGCGGCGCCTGGTACGCGCGTAAACGCCATGCCGGGCGCTAGCCAGCCCGGCTGCCGCCTGGCCTGGCGGTGCTGGGTATGGATGGCACCCTGGATCGAACCGCAGCAGTAGGCGCAGGGCAATCGCCTCTCGATTCGCAGGCTGCTCCTGCATCGGGAAGCGCGTTGAGTTCATTGGGTTTTTTAGATGCGATTGCCCTGGCAATAGGTGCTGAATGCTTCTGTTTTGATAGCTTCTAGCGCTTTTTGGGTAAAGCCTGAAGCCGTTTTCTCCTGGGATTCTTGCGGGCCACTGCGCGGGCCTGCCTGGCGGCGCCTGGCAGGCAAATGCTTTCCTTTCATGCCAAGGCTTGGTAGGGTGCGGGCGCGCTGCCCGCTCCCCTGCCGGGCATGGCACCCAGAAACAGAAAGGAAAACCTTCCCATGCATTGGCCCCTGCGTTCGATTCCTCCCCTGGCCCTGGCCTGCGTCCTGGCCGCGTGCGGCGGCGGCGATGGCGACTCCCCCAGCCCCGCACCGCGCTACCCCGCCACACGCGCGGGTGACGATGCCACCACGCATTTCGGCCAGCGCGTGGCCGATCCGTACCGCTGGCTGGAGGACACCCGCAGCACGCCGGTGATCGACTGGATGCGGGCGCAGAACGCCTTCAGCGCGGACTACGTGGAGGGCCAGGCCATCTATCCCCAGGTGCTGGCGCGGCTGCAGGCGTTGGAGCTGCCTGAGTTCGTGGCGCAGCCCCAGGCCAAGCGCTCCGGTGGTGCTGCCGTGCGGACCGACGGCCTGCAGCAGGTGGGCCAGCAGCGCCAGGGGCGCTACTACTACCAGTGGCGTGACCTGGGCCGCCAGGAGCAGGACGACTGGCGCCGGCGCCCGGCGGGCGCTGCCGGGCCGCTGCCGGGCCCTGCGGTGGACAACCGCATCTACGTGTCGGCCGGGCCGGGCCAGGCGGGGCAGGTGCTGCTGGATGTGGGCCAGCTGGCGCAGCAGGAGCCCGACGACACCATCGAGCTGCAGGGGCATCAGGTCAGCCCCGATGGCCGCTTCCTGGCCTACCGGCTCAAGCGCAACCACGCCGACCTGGACGAATTGCACCTGATCGACCTGCGCAGCCCGAGGCCCGAGCCTGCCGTGCTCACGCGCACCGTGACGGGCTTCATGTTCGAGGGCGCAGCGCTGCTGTATGTGGAGGTGGAAAACGTCACGCGGCCTGGCGCATCGAGCTATGGCCAGCAGGCCATCGTGCGCGTGGACCCCGCCAAATCCGGAGACACCGAGGTGCTGTACCGCACGGAGGCCGCCCGCCCGATGAGCCTGACTCTGGGGCCGGTGCTGGGCAGCCAGTTGTATTTCGGGCGCTCGGCCGACACCGGCACCAGCGACGTGCTGCGCCTGGACCTGGCGGCGCCCGGCGCGGCGCAGATGGTGCTCGATGGCCTGGGGCGCGTGTCGTTCCAGGTCATGGATGTGCAGGCGGATGGCCGGCTCCTGGTGTCCACCACCGATGGCGCCGCGATGTACCGCCTGGTCAGCGTGGACCCCGCGCAGCCCCAGGGCGGAACGTGGCGCCATGTCTTGCCCGCGCAGCCGCAGGACGTGGTGTCCGAGGCCCAGCTGTGCGGCCGCTACGCCTATGCGCTGAAGTGGCGCGATGGCGAGAACCGGCTGGAGCGCTACGCGCTGGATGGCAGCAGCGCGCCCCGCGAGATCGCCTTGCCCGCGCCGGGCGCCGTGCTCGGCCTGCGCTGCAGCGAAATCCTGGGCCAGCCGGAAGACCTGGACTACATGCATTCCACGCTGGCGCAGCCGGGCCAGTATTTCCGCTACGAACCGGAGGGCGACCGGGTGGTGCTGCGCGGCAGCCTGTCCTACCCGGGCCATGACCCGCAAAACTACGAGGTCCGCGCGCTGCAAGCGCCTGCGACAGACGGCACGCAGATCCCCATCACCCTGGTGCACCGCAAGGGGCAGGTGCTGGATGGCAAGGCGCCCGCGCTGATGTACGTGTACGGCGGCTTCATGTCGCCTTCGCCGGCCTACTTCGATGCCGACGTGCTGCCCCTGCTGGAGTCGGGCGGCGTGTACGTGATTGCCCACGTGCGCGGCGGCGCCGAGCGCGGCACGGCCTGGTACGACGCCGGGCGGCTGTTCAACAAACGCAACACCTATGCCGACCTGGCCGACGTGGCGCGCTACCTGGCTGCGCAGGGCTACACCAGCGCCGCGCGCCTGGGGGTGCAGGGCTGGTCGAACGGCGGCACCTCGTCGGCCGCCGTGGCGCTGCTGTATCCGGAGCTGTTCGCCGTGTCGCTGCCGCGCGTGGGCGTGCATGACCTGACGCGCTACACCGCGTTCACCTGGGGCTTCAGCTGGACGCACGACTACGGCGACCCGGCCGTGCAGGCCGAGTTCGCCAACCTCATGACCTTCTCGCCGCTGCACAGCGTGCAGGCGCGCAAGTACCCCGCCATGTACGTGATGACCGGCCAGGATGACCAGCGCGTGCTGCCCGCGCACAGCTACAAGCTGGCCGCCGCGCTGCAGAACACCGCCACCGGCCCGGGGCCCTACCTGCTGCATGCGTTCGCCAAGTCCGGCCACGGCATCGAGGGCGAGCGCCAGCGCAGTACGGCGCATGCGCTCACTTTCTTCTTCACGCAGACGGGCGCGCCGTTCGTGGCGCAGAAGTAAGCAGCAGCCAGCGCCTCCAGCTTCGTTTTCGATAGCTGCTGGCGCTTTCTGGAGAAGGGTTTGGGCCGGTTTTCATTGAAAACCGGCCCCGGCGTCACAGCGCCGCGCGCAGCCGCTCGGCGTAGCCCTGCAGCACGGCCGGGCCGGGCTCCTGGCGCGGCCAGGTGAAGGCGATGCCGTCGTCCTCGTGGCGCGGCACCACGTGCATGTGGAAGTGGAGCACGGTCTGCCCGCCCAGCGGGCCGTTGGCCTGCAGCAGCGTCAGGCCCGGCGGGTCGAACACCGTGCGGATGGCCTGGGCCACGCGCTGCGCCGTCTGCATGACGGCGGCGGCCTCCTCGGGCGTGAGGTCGAACAACGTGACCGCGTGGCGCTTGGCGGCCACCAGCACATGGCCGGGGGTGACCTGGCCCAGGTCCATGAAGGCGACGGTCAGTTCGTCCTCGTACACGCGGGCGGCTGGAATCTCGCCCGCCACCAGGCGGCAGAAAATGCATTGGCCGGGGGGCGAGGTATCGACGAACATGGGCATGGGCTGTCTCCCTTCGGGGTGGTTTTAAAGCCGGGTATCGTACCGGCCATGCAGATATACCGCAGTGCGCTGTTGCGCTTCACCGAAGACGGCCAGGCCGTGCATGACGAGGACGGCCTGCTGGCCATCGCCCCCGACGCCCAGGGCCGCGCGCGCGTGCAGGCGGCGGGCAGCTGGCAGGCGCTGCGGGCCCGCTATGAGGGGCAGGCGGTCACGCACTGGCCGGGGCGCATCATCGCGCCCGGCTTCGTGGACATGCACGTCCACTACCCGCAGACCGACGTGATCGGTTCGCCCGCGCCGGGCCTGCTGCCCTGGCTGGAGAACTACACCTTTCCGGCCGAAGCGCGCTTTGCCGACCCGGGCCACGGCGCCCAGGTGGCGCAGTTCTTCGTGGAAGAGCTGCTGCGCAACGGCGTGACCACGGCGCTGGCCTTCGCCACCTCGCACCCGGCGTCGGTGGATGCGCTGTTCACCCAGGCGCGGGCGCGCGGCATGCGCCTCATCACCGGCAAGGTGCTGCAGGACCGCCATTCGCCCGACGGCGTGCGCGACGACACCGTGCAGGGCCTGATCGACACCGAGACGCTGATCCAGCGCTGGCACGGCGTGGACCGCCTGGGCTACGCCATCACGCCGCGCTTCGCGCCCACCAGCACGCCCGCGCAACTGCGCGGCGCGGGCGAATTGGCGGCGCGCTACCCGGACACCTGGATCCAGTCGCACGTGGCGGAAAACCGCGACGAGATCGCCTGGGCGCGCGCGCTGTTCCCGGCCGCGCGCAGCTACCTGGCGGTGTACGACGATTTCGGCCTGATGCGCGAGCGCGCCGTGTACGCGCACTGCATCCACCTCGACGCCGAGGACCGCGCCCTGCTGCGCGCGCGCCGCACGGCCGCGGCCGTGTGCCCGAGCAGCAACCTGTTCCTGGGCAGCGGTTTTTTCGACCACGCGGGCGCGCACGAGGCGGGCTTTGCCCATGGCCTGGCCAGCGACGTGGGCGGCGGCACCAGCTTTTCGCCGTTTCGCACCATGCAGGCGGCGTACTACGTGGGGCGCACAGGCGTTGAAGGGGGCCAGGCCAAGCGCGGCCTGTCGCTCACGCCCGCGCAGCTGTGGTGGCAGCACACCGGCGGCGCCGCGCAGGCGCTGGGGCTGGGCGGCGTGGTGGGCAACCTGCAGCCCGGCTGCGAGGGCGACTTCGTCGTGCTCGACCCCCGGGCCACGCCGCTGCTGGCGCGGCGCACGGGCCAGGCGCGCAGCCTGGATGAGCTGCTCTTTGCGCTGATCGTGCTGGGCGACGACCGGGTGGTGGAGCAAACCGTCATTTCACAGGCAAAATACGGCCCCAGCGCTTGACCATCAAGCGCCAGCAGCTATGAAAAACGGAGTACCTGCATGAGCATCAAGAGCGATAAATGGATACGCCGCATGGCCGAGCAGCACGGCATGATCGAGCCCTTCGAACCCGGCCAGGTGCGCGAGGTGGAGGGCCGGCGCATCATCAGCTACGGCACCAGCAGCTACGGCTACGACATCCGCTGCGCGCCTGAATTCAAGGTGTTCACCAACATCCACAGCACCGTGGTGGACCCGAAGAACTTCGATGAGAAGAGCTTCGTCGATTTCCAGGGCGAGAGCTGCATCATCCCGCCCAACAGCTTCGCGCTGGCGCGCACGGTGGAGTACTTCCGTATTCCGCGCAACGTGCTCACCGTCTGCCTTGGCAAGAGCACCTACGCGCGCTGCGGCATCATCGTCAACGTCACGCCCTTCGAGCCCGAGTGGGAAGGCTACGTGACGCTGGAGTTCAGCAACACCACGCCGCTGCCCGCGCGCATCTACGCGGGCGAGGGCTGCGCGCAGGTGCTGTTCTTCGAGAGCGCGCCGGACGACGTGTGCGAGGTCTCGTACCGCGACCGCGGCGGCAAGTACCAAGGCCAGGTCGGCGTCACACTGCCGAAAGCGTGAGCAACCCCCTGAGCGGCTGCGCCGCTTCCCCCTTCTCTCTGCGCGCTGCGCGCTCCGGGAAGGGGGACGCCGCCAGCGCGGCGGGGCGGCCCTTGCGCGGCGTCCACTGGCCTGGGGTGCGCCGGTTGCAAGCGCCGGGAGCGGTGCGTTCCGTCAGGAAAGAAGGCGCGTGCCGCTGCCGCGCAGCGCCAGCCGCGCCGCCGCCAGGTCCCACCCGCCCCAGCCGCAGCTCTTGAACAGCACCGGCCCCGGGCCGGGCCGCCAGTGCGCGCGCTCCAGGCTGGCCAGCGTGGGCTGGGCGGCCACGTCGATCCCCGCCTGCAGCAGGTCGCCTGCCTCGTGCACGGCGTCGGCCGTGTCCACCACGATCTGGCCGTGCGCGGCGAAGGCGCGGCACAGCGCCGCGTCCAGCTCCACCATCTGCGGGGTGAAGGCGCCCACGGCGGCGAGGAAGGTATCGGGGTGGGGCGCCGAGCGCAGCACCACGCCGCTGGCCGGGGTGCAGGTGACGATCAGCGGGCACAGCGGCGCCGCGCGGTCGGCGTCCTCCACCACGTGGGCCTGCACGCCCAGGGCGTGCGCCTGCAGCGCCAGCGCCTCGGCGCTGGCCTGGCTGCGCGAGGCAATCAGCACCTCGGTCACGCCCAGTCCGGCCACGAAGGCGTGCAGGTGCGCCAGGCCCTGCGCGCCCGCGCCGACGATCAGCAGCGGCCCCTGCGGCACGCGCGCCAGCCGCTGCGCCGCGTACAGCGACACGGCGGCGGTGCGCCGGGCGGTGATGGTGGGGCCGTCCAGAAGCAGGCGGCGCACGCCCGTGGCCACGTCGAACACCACCACGTCGCCCTGGATGGTGGCGCGGCCCGTGCCCGCGTTGGCCGGCGTGAAGGTGATGAGCTTGGCGATGGCCACCTGCGCGTCGCTGGCGGGCATGGTGAACAGGGTGCCGCCGCCAGCCAGGGGCAGCACGGTGCGCGCGGGCACCTGCACGCTGGCGTCGCGCAGCACGGCGGAGATTTCATCGGCCAGCGGCAGCCAGGGCAGTTGCGCGGCGGTGGCTTCGGGGCTCAGGAGGGCTTGGTGCATGTCAGTGTTCGGCTCCGGCGTGCAAGGGGATGTCGTGGCGCGCCAGGGCGGCGGCCCACAGCGCGGCGTGGATGCCGCGCACCATGTCGCGCAGCGGCATGCTGGGCGGGCCCTGTTCGGGCAGCAGCGGCACGTGCACGAAGCCGCCGCGCGCGCCGGGCGCGCCCGCGCCCTGGTGCAGCAGGTGCAGCAATCCGTACAGCACCTGGTTGCACACGAAGGTGCCCGCGCTCTGCGACACCTCGGCGGCGATGCCCGCCTGGCGCACGGCGCGCAGCATGGCCTTGATGGGTAGTGTGGCGAAGTAGGCGGCGGGGCCGCCGGGCACCACGGGCACGTCCAGGGGCTGCGCGCCCTGGTTGTCGGGAATGCGCGCATCGATGACGTTGATGCCGATGCGCTCGATCGACAGCGCCGTGCGCCCGGCCGCCAGCCCCAGGCACAGCACGATGCCCGGGCGGTGCGCCTGCAGCAGCGCGCGCAGGTGCTCCAGCGCCTGGCCGAATGCCGTGGGCAGCTGCGCTGCCACCACCCGGTGGCCCGCGATGCGCTGCCCCGCCAGGGCGCGGGCCACGCACCAGCTGGGGTTGACCGTGGCGTTCTCGAACGGGTCGAAGCCCGTGAGCAGGATGGAGGGCATGGCGCCATGGTAGCGCGGGCGCAATAATCACGGCTTTGTCCCCGCGGCGGGGGCGGGGAGCGGCAGCGATGCGATGGGAAGGCAACCGTGAATCGGACAACGTGGAAGACCGCCGCAGCGGTGGCGGCGGCGGTGGCGGTGGCGGTGGCGGTGGCGGCCTGGGCGGGCGCACCATCGGCATTGGCACGGTGGTCATCGCGCTGATCGGCTGGGGCGTGTTCGGCATCAACCCGCTGACCACCATCGGCCTGCTCTCGGGCGGCGGCGGCGGCGCGCCGCAGGTGCAGCAGGGCCCGGCCCAGCGCCCGCCGCAGGACGACCGGCAGGCTGCGTTCGTCTCCACCGTGCTGGCATCGACCGAGGACGTGTGGGCGCAGATCTTCCGCCAGGGCGGGGCGCAGTACCAGCCACCGAAGCTGGTGCTGTTCCGCGGCGCCACGCCCACGGCCTGCGGCATGGGGCAGAGCGCGATGGGGCCGTTCTATTGCCCTGGCGACCGCAAAGTCTATCTGGACATGGATTTCTTCGACACCATGAGCCGCCAGCTCGGCGCGCCCGGCGAGTTCGCGCGCGCCTACGTGATCGCGCACGAGGTGGGCCACCATGTGCAGACGCTGCTGGGCGCCACGGGCAAGGTGGACGCGATGCGCGGGCGCGTCAGCCAGCGCGAGCAGAACGCGCTCTCGGTGCGGCTGGAGCTGCAGGCCGACTGCTACGCGGGCATCTGGGCCCGGTACTCGCAGCAGGCCAAGAACTGGCTCGACCAGAGCGACATCGAATCAGCCATCAACGCCGCGCAGCAGATTGGCGACGACACCCTGCAGCGCCAGCAGACCGGCACCGTGCGGCCCGATGCGTTCACCCACGGCTCCAGCGCGCAGCGCGTGCGCTGGTTCTCCCAGGGCATGAAGCAGGGCAGCGTGCAGGCCTGCGACACCTTCTCGGCCAACAGCCTGTAGGAACGTAAACACGTTCTTAGCACCTTTCAAGCGAAAAAAACCAGGGTTTCCACGCCTGGTGCGACAATAGCAGGTTCATGACCAGTTCTTTTTCCAATCTATCGCTGGCCGAGCCGCTGGCGCGCGCCGTAGCCGAAATGGGCTACGAGAACATGACGCCCATCCAGGCACAGGCCATCCCGGTGGTGCTCACCGGCAAGGACGTGATGGGCGCGGCGCAGACCGGCACGGGCAAGACGGCGGCGTTCTCGCTGCCGCTGCTGCAGCGCCTGCTCAAGCACGAGAACAGCTCCACCTCGCCCGCGCGCCACCCGGTGCGCGCGCTGGTGCTGCTGCCCACGCGCGAGCTGGCCGACCAGGTGGCGCAGCAGATCGCGCTGTACGCCAAGCACACCAAGCTGCGCAGCACCGTGGTGTTCGGCGGCATGGACATGAAGCCGCAGACGCTGGAGCTGAAAAAAGGCGTCGAGGTGCTCGTGGCCACGCCGGGCCGCCTGCTCGACCACATCGAGGCCAAGAACGCCGTGCTCAACCAGGTGGAGTACGTGGTGCTCGACGAGGCCGACCGCATGCTCGACATCGGCTTCCTGCCCGACCTGCAGCGCATCCTGAGCTACCTGCCCAAGCAGCGCACCACGCTGCTGTTCAGCGCCACCTTCTCGCCCGAGATCAAGCGCCTGGCGGGCAGCTATCTGCAGGACCCCATCACCATCGAGGTGGCGCGGCCGAACGAAACCGCCTCCACGGTGGAGCAGCGCTTCTACAGCGCGAACGACGACGACAAGCGCCGCGCCATCCACCAGGTGCTCAAGACCCGGGGCCTCAAGCAGGCGTTCGTCTTCGTGAACAGCAAGCTCGGTTGCGCCCGCCTGGCGCGCAGCCTGGAGCGCGAAGGCCTGAAGACGGCGGCGCTGCACGGCGACAAGAGCCAGGACGAGCGCCTGAAGGCGCTCGAAGCCTTCAAGCAGGGCGAGGTCGATCTGCTGGTGTGCACCGACGTGGCCGCGCGCGGCCTGGACATCAAGGACGTGCCCGCCGTGTTCAACTTCGACGTGCCGTTCAACGCCGAGGACTACGTGCACCGCATTGGCCGTACGGGCCGTGCGGGCGCCACGGGCCTGGCCGTCACGCTCGTGTCGAACAGCGACACGCGCCTGGTGGCCGACATCGAGAAGCTCATCAAGAAAAAGATTGAGATCGAAGCCATCGAGTTCGATGGCGATCGCCCCCGCGGCCGCCACAACGATGGCCGCCGCGCCTGGCGCGACGCGGGCGAGGACAGCGCCGCCCCGGCCGCGCGCAGCCCGCGCAGCGGCTACCGCGCACCCGCCGTGGCGCGCGACCCGTTCTTCGACAAGCCCTACGAGGCCAGCGCCGCTACCACTGCCGCCCCCGCAAGCTGGGAGGCCGCGCCCAAGGCCGCCGCGGCAGTGCGCAGCGGCATCTCGGCCAATATCAAGCCCAAGCGCAAGGTGGCGGCCTTGTTTACGGCGCCGGTGCCAGTGGCTGAATCGGTCGAATAGACTGAATCTAGTCAAAATAGCTGCCAGGGCTTGCAGGGCAAGCGCTGGCAGCTATTTTTTTGGTAGCTTCAAGGCACTCACTGGCAAGCGCCGGGCGAGGCGTGCACGGGGCCAAGCTACCCTTGGTCGCACTCCGCCGCCGCCACCGGCTCCACCACCGTCAGCTTCACCCACACGCCCCGGTTGTCCGGAAAGCACAGCGTGCCGTCGGCAAACGCCATCTTCCAGTACGAAAGCACCGTGGCGGGTGCATCCGGCGCCGTGAACCCCATCTGCAGCCGCACCGTCCCGCCCGGCGGGGTGGGGGGAATCGGAATGCAGGGGCCGTCAGGCACCAGGGGCGGGGCCAGGCGCAGTTCCTGCCCACAGCGGGTGTAGACCACCACCTCTTCATCCTGGCACAGCAACTGCCGTCCCTCCCAGGCCACGCGGCCCGCGTTCTGCAGCTTCCAAACCTTGAGCACGCGCTGGCCTGGTGCCACCAGCGTGCCGTCGGGCAGCGTCACATCGGCCACGAACGCGCTGCGGTCCACCGTGGGCGAATCCTTGGCCTTGATGGCGGCGGGCGAGGCATCCAGCACCAGTTGCAGCAGCTTCAGCGGATGCACCCGCAGCGCATTCGCCAGGCTGACCACCAGGTTCAGCGACGGCAGCCGCGCATGCGCGCCGCCTTGCTCCAGCAGATACAGGGATTGGCGGCTGATGCCCGCCTGGCGGCACAGCGCCGCCAGCGAAAGACCCATGTCTTGCGCGCGCTGGCGGATGTACAGGGACACGGGGGATTGGGTGCTCATGGAAGGCGCTTCTTGTTTGTCAAGTTGAAACCAATCGTGTTGTATGTATAAAAAATTTTACATACGGTGTCATACCCTCCCTGAAGGGCCTGTCCGGTAGGTAGCCAGCGGGCATGGAAACAGAAGAGTTTGGGAGATGAACCGTGAGTACACCCGTTTCGGGACATAACAGAATCGGCCGGTATATTTTGCTGGGTGCCTTGGTATTTGCGTTGGTGATTGTCGGGGGCGGTTTCGCGGGATATGTCTATATCGAGTCGCGCAAGGACAACGAAGCCTACGAAAGGGCCTTGGCGGGTGGCAGCAAGGCCCATTTGAATGCTTATCTGGCCGAATATCCAGGGGGGCGCCACGTTGGCCAGGCGCACCGGGCCATCGACGAACTGGATTGGCAGGCCACATCCAAGAATGTGCCCGGGTATCTCGCCTATTTGAAGCTGCACCCGCAAGGGGCGTATGCGGCGCAGGCAAGGGAAAAAGCCGACGACCTGACCTGGGACCACCTGAACCGGCGCGGGAATATCGCGGCGCTGGAGGAATACCTCGACGTCTTTCCCGAAGGCAAGAGCGCCAGTCTGGCACGCGGCCAGATCGAGAAAAAGCTGGCCTGCAACCGCAGCTATGCGCAGCAGGAACTGGCCAAACTCCAAGCCCAGGGCGGCTTGGTGGATGCCGCTTCGGAGGGCGCCGAGAACCGCTACAGCCGCAAGCAGGGGACGGCCTATTCCACCACCCATTTCTCCGGCAAGACGGCGACGACCTACCACCACGACGGCAGCTACACCAGCCAGGATGGCGTCGAAATACGCTACCGGGTCACCAATGGCTCCAGGTTCCTGGTCTACGAGCGCATCGAGGGCGAGGTGTCCTTCCGAACCAAGGCGGGGGTGTTCTGGCGCGGGCTGCTGGGGGGCTGGATCGGGGCGGGTGTCGGTTCTGCCCGCGATTCGCAGAACGGCATGCAGGACGGCGCCGTCGCTGGGGCCAGGAAAGGCTACGAAATGGCCAGCCACAAAGACAAGGTGGTCATCACCCAGCGCCTCGGGCCGGGTGAAACCTATAGCGGCAGCGCCTACCTGCGGGCCAAGTACAAGGTGCTCAACAGCGATTTCAAGGCCGAGAGAATCCAGGCCGCGATTTCCGAGCCTTTGCTCAAGCGCAACACGGCGCCGGGGTGCTAGGCATGAACATCCTGCAGTTGCTGCAAGCCCGGCGGGGCCCCCGCGCAGACGGCGCGCCTGCGTCCGATTGGCGGCCGCCTTTCTTTCTGCTGCTGGCCGTGACGGCCCTGCTGGTGTGGCTGGAGGTCCAGTACAACGTCAGCCTGCTGAACAGCATCAGCGACCCGGCCACCACCCCCGAGCAGGCGGACGATCTTTCCAGCCGGGGCAAGCTGCTGGCCGCGTTCGGCTTGACCTGGGCCTTGTTTCGCGGCCTTCTGTTCAGGGGGCGCAGCCTCGTGTGGGGTGTCATCGGGCTGGGCTTGCTGACGGGTGCAGGTTATTGGGCGCTGGATTCCGTGTACGCCAGGGTCATCGACAACCTCAAGCCGGAAGTCAAGGTGATGGGGTTCAACCTGCTCTCCTACCGGCGCGACCTGCTGACGGGAGAACTGGAGGACCCCGACATTCCGAGCCTCAAGGATTCGCCGGTGACCAGCAGGATCTTCATGGGAGCCTTCCCCATCGTTCTGCTCGACCAGCGCTTCATGGTGCCCGCGCAGGACATCGTGGAACGCAAGGCGTCGGACAAGCAGAACGAGGCCCTCCAGATCTCGGATGAGAAGTGGAGCGAATACGCTGAGAACATGGATGCGCTGCGCAAGGCGCACGTACGGTACATCGACTCCAGCCGCAAGGCCAAAGGCATCGGGCTGGAGGCCGACTGGCAGAGCTATGGCCGGGAAATGGAAAAGCTGGCCTCGGGCCACGCGCGCTACCTGCAAGCCGTGCGCAGGGCGCGCCGTGAAGCCGACCTGACCGGCGAATGGGCCGCCTACGAAAGAAACATGAACGATGTGCGCGCGGGCCATCGCGAATTCATCGAAGGCTCGGCCAAGGCCGCACGCTATGGAAGCCGGGGCACGGCTGAATTCCGCAGGCGTTCCGGCGGTCTCGATCCGAATACGCAATTGCCCCTGCAACAGTTCCCCTCGCTGATGAAACGCTCGTCGCACCCCAGGGCTGCGCAGATGCGGCAGGCGGAAGCCCGGGTGATCGGCCACGATTTCGATGGGCGGCCCATCCATGCCAGGGAAATGCCGTATTTCATGTCGCGCGCCGAATTCGAGCAGTGGACCGCCAGGAAGGCGCACGACGTTTTGGCGACGGCGAATTTCCCGGTCGATCCCGGCCTTTCCAAGGACGACTTTGTCGCGCTGCTGCGCAAGTCCGAAGGCAAGAACGGCCAGGATCTGCGTCAGCACGAACGCAAGGAGATTGGCCACAAGCCCGATGGCAGCGCAGTACTCGCTGGTGCCATGCCGTACTTCATGCACCGGGAGGGCTTTTTGGCATGGACCGGGAGCCTCGTGCGTGAATCCATGGCAGCGCAGGCCATGCCCCCGGATGAGAGCTTGTCGCTGGCGCAGTTCGTCGCTCTGCTGAGGAAGTCCACCGGCAAGGATGGCGAGCGCTTGCGCAAGGCCGAGGGCCAGTTGGTCACCAAGCGCCCGGATGGAAGCGCCTTGCTCGTGCGCGACGTTCCCTACTTCATGAGCCGGGCGCAATACCAGGACTGGGTGGCGGCCGAGGCGCAGCGCATGAAAGCCATGGCCATGCCGACGGTCGAGAACGTGAACACGCTGAAAAACATCCAGCAGGTGAATGCGGCAGTCTTCATTCCGCCCATGGCCATCATTTCCAGCCTCACGAGCGCGCTCGTCAATGCGATCTCGCTGGTCTTGCTGGTGGCTTCCTGGGCACTGATGCGGTCGGCCACAGCCGCGCCAGCCGGGCGAATGCTCAGGAGATACAGCGTAGTGCTGATGCTGGCCATTTTTGGCGCATTGGTCGCGGCGATGCCGTCGCACGTCTTCGATCAGGGCACGGCGCTTTATGACCTGGAAAACACCTTGCACCGCGAAGTCGGCAGCGTATCCATGCTCTGGTCGCGCCTGAGCAATATCCAGAAATATTTTCTTTGAGGGAGACACAAGACATGCGCCACAAAAGAATAGCAACCTATGCGCTGGCGGGGAGCCTGACGCTTTTCTCCACCGCCTGCTCGAACATGCCCGACGTCTCCAAGACCATGCAGGGAACCGTTGGCGGAGCCGTGGCCGGTGCCGCCATCGGCGCGCAGGCGGGCGGCGCGCGGGGCGCCTTGGTAGGTGCCATCGTGGGCGGCTTCATCGGCAACCGGATCGGCAACTACCTCGACGAACAGGACATGAAGAAGCTGGAAAAGCTGGAGATGGACGCACTGCGCACGGGCAAGGCGCAGTCTTTCGTGGCACAGAAGTCCAACGAGAAGGTCACCATCACGCCGGGGCCGATGCTGCGCGAAACGCTGGCGACCTATGCCGTGTCGCCCAGCGTGACCAGCCATCCGCTGGAACTGGCCTCCAGAGTGGAAGTGCCTGCGCTGGTCGATACCCCCGTGTACCAGACGACCAACACGCGCGAGCGCCCCAGCAAGGTCGTCAAGAAAGGGCAGCCGTTGCGCGTTCCCGCCGTCGTTGGCAAGGACAAGCGTTGGGGCGCAGTGGTCGAAGGCGAGACGGTGGTCGGCTATGTGCCGGTGTCGTACCTGAATAGCAAAACGGCAAGGGCCTATGTGCCACCCGCTGCGGCCAAGCCCGTGGCGAAAAAGCCAGCTGCCGCCAAGCCCGCGGCTGAATCCGCCGGGCCGGTGGAAACCGCCCAGCCGGCGGCGCCCGCCAGCGAGCCCAGGCAGCTCACTGCCGCGGTGGTGGGCAATTGCAAGGTCAGCGTGCGCCGGGTCAAGGACACGGTGGAAGAGCTGAAGTACTGCAACGAGCCGCCCAAGGGCTGGCAGAAAGTCGTAGCCTGAGAAAGTGCGAACGATGCGACATCTGGCGTCGCCCTGGAAAACCTGGGCCATGGCGCTCGTGGCGGCCGCGCCGCTGGCGGGCTGGGGGCTGACAGCGGGCGACCTGGAAATGCTGCGAACGGTGGCCGGCAAGCTGCAAGGCGAATACACGCGCATGCAGAAAGAGGCGCGCGCGGCGATCGCCGCGAACCGTGGCGCGGCCGGTTGCGAAAATCACGCCGCCAAGGCGCAGAAAAGAGCCAAGGAATATGCCGCACTGGCCCGTCTGAGCAGCCAGATTTACATGAACCAGGAAAGCCTGCCGCTCAGGCAGGATGCCGTGGCCGAAAGAGACATTCTGGGCGCTGACGGCAGGCCTATGACGATCTACCGCGACCCCGGCTCCGAAGGCTTTGCAGAGCTCCATCACGAGGCGCTTGCGGGTGCAAGGATTTTGGTGTTCCGGGGTAGCCGGATATTTTCGCTGAAAGACATCACCACCAATCTGGTGCAGTTCTCCAACGTGCTGCCGGCCCGCTACCGCTGGGCTGACGAACTGGTGGAACACGTACGCCTTCAGTTTCCGGGTGAGCGCCTGATGCTTACCGGGCATTCTTTGGGCGGCGGCCTGGCCATGTATGCCGGGCTGCGGAGGGGGCAGGAGGTGGTTGTCTTCAATCCCGCTGGCCTGTCGCGCGGCGTCGTCACGGAACTGCAACTGTCCGCCACGCAATGGCAGGCCGCCGCCGGGCGCATGACGGCTTTCATCTCGCGCAGTGGTGAGTCGGTCGATCCCGTGTCGGCCACCTCCTTGGCGGGCAAGACCTTGATGGCAGGGCTGCGCTATATCGTGGATTTGGAGCGCGGACTGACGCTGTTGCAGCAGCATGAGATGGACGGGCTGTCCGCCAGGCTGGCCCAGGCAACGGGAGAAGCATTCGGTTGCAGCCAGTACCTGGGCATTCAGCGGCTTTGAATTTGCCATGGCTTTTAACCCGCTCTATCTCGTCGAAGAAGTGGCCACGGCCCGCAATGCTGCCGAACTGCGCACCGCCATCCAGCGCGCCGCGTCGCGGCTGGGGTTCGACACCTACTGCTTCGGCATGTTCTACAACGAGCCGGGTAGCGGCGAGCCCCAGTATTTTTCTATTGACAACTACCGGCCTGGCTGGGCCGAGCACTACACCCGGTCTGGCTACCAGGAGTTGGACGTGGCCGTCACCCACTGCGCAGGCCACACCACCCCGCTGGTGTGGACGCGCAAGCTCTACGACACCCCTCAGCTCAAACATCTGGAAGAAGAAGGTCTGGCGCAGGGAATAGATGGCGGCGTCACGCTGCCCGTTCACAGCCCTTGGCTCATCGGCATGGGCGGGCTCCTCCTGGCCAGCGCTGAGCACGCCGACCGCGTGGCGGCGAGGGCCGCTGACTTCGTGGCGACCGGCCAACTGCTCGCCTGCCACGTGGCCCAGGCCGTGCGCAACCTCGATCTGCTGCCCGCCTCCATGGCCTTTCGCCCCACCGAGGAACTGACACCGCGCGAGGCCGAGTGCCTGCAATGGGCGGCATCCGGCCTGCCCGCCCAGGCCATCGCCCAGCGCATGGGCATCTCGGTGGCCACCGTCAACAGCTTCTTCCTGCCCGCCATCCGCCGCAAGCTGGGCGTGGCCAGCACGCTCGAAGCCGTCAGCCTGGCGTTTCGCCACCGGCTGATCAGGCTGTAAGGAAACACACCTCTAAGAATTGATAGTTACATCGTGAAACGCTTTTTGTCATATTCGCGCGCTTACGGTCCATCTTTTTGCAGAAGCACTCTCGCCATGACAGGCCCCTGCACCAATGCCGATTGCCAGTGGCAAACCGCCGCTTGAGGAACCGAAACCAAGAGCTCGCTTTTCTGTGTTTGATAGGGCTGGATCGCAGGATATGGTACCGGAATGATTGATGTTTTTTTGGAGGATCGATAATGAATAGACGTTATGGGCGTGAATGGATCAATTCGATCATATTCCTGATCTTGTTTGTTTTCCTGCATGGCGTAGCCATTGCAGGGGAGATACGTTCCAATGCCCTGTTCCATGATTCAGTGAATGCTGAAAGAAAAACGGGATCACGGGGCTTGCCACCCTCACCTTCTGCCTTGGCGCGCCAGTCGGCGGCATCGGCGAAGGTCATGGAGAATGGCCGCGTTCTGTACTACGCGGATCATTTCGCTGGACGGGATGAAGATTTATTGTCTGCGCTGCGTATTTTGGACCAGCTCAACTATGCGGTCGATGAGGCAGTCAACTGGGCGGACTTCAATCAGAAACTGTCGGTGGGAAAATACGATCTGGTGATCGCACTGGTTCAAGCAAGCGCTAATTATCCAGATGTCGCGATTCTTGATACCTATGTAAAACAGGGTGGCCGGGTAATTTTCACCGATTGGACGCGCAACGGTGAATTCAATGAAATATTTGAAATAAGCTATACAGAGAACAACAACCAGACGCCTGTGAAGATTGGTGCTGATTCACTGCTGCGCGGTGGAATAGGCAACCCAATGCCTCTGAGCAATCCCGGTTGGATGTACTGGTCGATGGGAATGGTGCCCACTGGGGCGGCTGTGGCACTGGCTGAGTTCCCCAATGGAAATGCCGCGATTGTTCGCGGTAACGAGGGGCGCACATATGTCCTGGGTTTTCTTGCCGACACCCTGCCGATGGCAGATGGACAGCGTTTTTTTGAAAATCTGATCATGGATGCGGGTGGATTCTTCATTCAGCAGGAAGGCCATTCCGCTTTGCAGCTCCGGCTTGATGCGGTGCAGTATCTGGCGGGTGGCGAAATCAAGATTTTCTTCGATACGGCGCAGTATTCGGGTGAGCGGGATCTGTTCATCTGGCTTGTACAGGATGGGGCTGTGCGGTGGTATGACCGAACCAACCAGCGTTGGACAAGCGAGCGCAGTGCCGCCGCTCGTGTCGCACGAAAAGATGTCCCGGACACCATCAACTTTGCCAATGTCACGCTGCCATTGGGTGAATATCGTTTTGGTGCGGTACTTATGCCTGCCGGGGCTGCATGGCTACCGCAGGCCGAGCACGAAGCAGGTTTCACAATGGTCGAAGAAATAGACGATTCAGCGGTCAGCGGCTGGCGTGTAGGCCATCGTTTGGAACATCAGATCGTTCCCGGCAATCGCGCACCTGTGATCCAAAGACTGAAGCGCAATCCTGATGGCGTCGTTTCTCGTGGCCAGAAAATGGATTTGTCCATCGAGGTGAGTGATCCTGATACTGATCCCTCGAAGGTATTCGTTTATTGGGAGTCCACTGATGGCGGCGTATTGAGCGGCACGGCACACAATGGATTTCGCAGCGTACGGTGGATAGCTCCGGATCGTCCTGGCCGTTATCGGGTAACAGCATTTGTTGGTGACGGCGAGGGTAAAGCAATACAGCGTGTCGTAGACGTTGATGTGAAGTGATTGCTTTATTTGATATTTAATTGAATGGCGGGTGAATTATGAATAAAAGGTTTGTATTTATTTCTCTTTCCTTTTTATGGATATCCTGGGCGAGTGCACAATCGATAGACTATGGGAAATATAAGGAAAAAGATTACGTTGGGCAGTGCGTTATTTATGCTAGAGAGATGACCACGGGTACGAAGGAGGGGGCGGAAACGAAAGATGCTGTTAGCTTGGGGGAGGATGGTGGCGCCTTATCAATCTATGACAAATGGGAATATTGTTCAGACGATGCGAGGAAAGAATGCCATGGAAGGGGAGAAGATCCGAAAGAAAATTCTCTAATTATTTTGGATAAATGGAATGATGGCGTTGGAAAGTACGGGCATGTCGGTATCGTACGTGGCTTTGAATCAAAAGGTGATGACATTTATGAGTTGAAGGTTTATGAGTCTAATTGGAATGGTGATGGAAGGGTTACGATAGATGTAAATTATCTCTATGATAAGAAGAATAAAAATGTTCAGCGCGCCTACGGAAATGGATATGGCGCAACCAAATATCCAATGAGAGGTTTTGTTTATACTGAATCATCAAAATGTGGACGGCATTTGGAGGATCGTCGTTCTTCTGCAGGTCTCCTTGGGGATGCTACGTTGGTAAGTCGCTGTGATGCTGGAAAAATAAAGAACGCCAGAATTGCTTATGCCGAATCGCAGGATGAAGAAGCCTCGATTGCTCATGATTTTAAATACATGCGTCATCGTCTTTTTTCTGTCAAATTCACGGATACTGGAACAGGTGGTACGTTGAATGAGGAAAGAGTGCTTAGCTGGCCTTTCTCTGATGTTGAATACAATCATGCGCATGGTAGAAGTGCGATTATTGCCTACGATAAAAAAATTCTTGTGGGAGATCATGCTCCGGTAGGCCAGCCTCGCCCTGCACGCCTGGGAGATGAAATGACGCGGCTGGAGGCTATCGCTCTGATTTTTAGGGCGTACCGGCAGTCTGGCTTTTTGATCTCTCCCAGTGCTATCAGTTTTGAAGCCAGTCCTTCTCAATCATTTGGTTGCGGCAATCTGCAAGGAGCACAGGCACAAAAGGAATGTCACGATATAAAAGATGATGGTATGAGGAATAATTTTCTATACGCACGCGAGAAAGGCATCATCACGCTCGATGAATTGCAGGGAAAAATGTCGCGAGAACAATTCATGACGGTGTTGTCGCGATTTTACAATTTTGTGCGCTGGGGTCAGCTTGATGACCCTGCTTGGGTGCTTCCCAGAAAAATCGATGAAAAAGAGTATAGCGATTGGGTGGATGTTGGCGCTGAGGTCAGGGTACGCTTACAGAAGCTGGCTGGCCGGGGTGTGTCGATAGGTTATCCCGTTAAAGGAAAAGAAGGTGTCAAAGAAATCGAACCGAAACGTATTGTTACGCGCGGCGAAGTTCTTGATTTGACTCTGGATACATTCGGTTTTCTGGGAGAGAAAAAATGAATGGAAGATCAATCGGAAATATTTTCCGTAATGGGGTTTTGGGTATTCTGTTCGGTATGGGGGTATTGCCAGCTACTACGCTGGCGGCTGATTGGAGTTTTGCAGGGCCGCTGTTGCTTTCTCCTTCTACCTGGGCTGAGGCCGTGGTGGGTACTGCTTACGTGCAGCCGCTTGAAGTCAGCGGCGGCACGGCGCCGTACCAATGGAGCCAAAGTGGTTTGCCTGCGGCTTGCCAGTTGCAGGCAGGCGCTGATTCCGGGGCGGCGTTGGTATGCCAAACGCTGACCATCAGCGAGAAGGGGACGCATTCCGTACGGGTCAGCGTCGTCGATGCCCGGGGCACCAGTCTGGAAGAGCGGCATTCCTTGGTGGTGTCCGATACGGGTTTGCCGCCGCAGATTCCAGAGCAAGCGCTTTCTCCTGCGGTACAAAAACAGGCTTACGAATATTTTCTGACGGCCTTGCATGGGGTGGCACCCCGCACCTGGCAACTGGTTTCGGGGGTGCTGCCGCAAGGGGTGGTGTTGTACGAAGACGGGCTGATCTACGGCACGCCTACCGAGAGCGGGGAGTTTGAAATCACCGTGCGGGTAACCGATGCCGCGCGGGCCGAAAGCAGTCGCACGCTCTATTTGACGGTCAAGGCCATGCCCATTCCGCCGTTGTCGATTGAGCTACCCGGTGCGCCACTTGCGCTGCAAGGCAATACGTCAGTTGATCGGAGCCTTACAGCCCAAGGCGGCGATGGGGACTATCGCTGGGAACTGGTGGATGGGCAGGAGCACCTGGGGCTTTCTCTGTTGAGCAATGGTGTCCTGGTGGGTACGCCCCGGGCTGTGGGGGAGCATGTCTTGCCGGTGCGCGTCTTTGACGGCGCGGGCCGCGTGGCAAGCGCTGGGATTCCCGTCCGAGTCTCTGAGCAAGGGCTGACGTATGCGTCGCCGGGCTACACGTACTTCTTCTACGAGGGAGCGCAGATCGCATGGCCATTCCCGGTTGAAGGCGGGCGGGCGCCCTACGCGATTGCGCTCGCGGGCGGGCAGTTGCCGCCGGGGCTGAGTCTGGACCAGGGCGTTGTGGGTTTGTCCGGTGCGCCGCAGCGACAAGGGCAGTTTGACGCCATTCTCGGCATTACGGACGGACAAGGGGAGAAGCTGGAGCGTGCCCTAACGTTTGTTGTGACCGAAGCGTATTCAGACGGCCCGGCGCCGAATAGCGGGAAGTTCTCCGTCCGGCTGACCACCAGCGGCCCGGGCACGGTGGCGTTTTCTCCGGACGGAGAGGCTGGCGAGACGCTTGGCAACACGCGGACCGTGGAGTACGCGCAGGGCGAGAGCGTGACGCTGACGGCGCAGGCGAGCGTGGGTGCCAGCTTCATCGGCTGGAGCGGGGCATGCACTGGTTCGGTGCCCAGTTGCACGTTGCGCATGGAGAACAACCGGGCCGTGGTTGCGGCCTTCGCAGGAACGGGCAGCCCTGAAAACGGCGGTGTGCCGATGGATGGCGCGGGGACGCCGACCGTGAGCGCGGCCGGCTCCGGCGGCACCATCACCGCCCAGGCCAGCGGCGGCTGGGTGTTCACCAGGGCTGCTGTGCTGCCTGCGCCCGCGCAGGGCACCGCTGGGCTGCCAGCGGGCGCCACCTTCCCGTATGGGCTGGTGGACTTCGAGCTGGCGCTGGGCCAGGCGGGCACGCAGGCCACCGTGGTGTTGGCCTACCCCGGCACGCTGCCGCCGGGCGCCAGGGCGGCGTACTACAAGTACGGGCGCACCCAGGCCAACCCCACGCCGCATTGGTACGTGTTCGGCGGCGCGCAGGTGAACACCGCCAACAACACCGTCACCCTCACGCTGCAGGACGGCGGCGCGGGCGACGACGACCTGGCGGCCAATGGCGCGATCCGCGACCCGGGCGGGCTGGCGCTGCTGCCGGCGGGGTCTGGTGCCGTGGCCATTCCCACCCTGGGCGAATGGGCGCTGGCGCTGCTGGCGGGCCTGCTGGGGTTGTTCAGCCTGGGCGCGCTGCGCAGGTGCATGCCGGTGCGTGGCTGACCGGCATTCCGGTGCCCGCTCCCTGCGCACAGTGTGGCGCGCAGGGAGTGGGGTATCCTGAAAAGATAGCTGCCCGCGCTGGATGGGCGCGGATTTCACGGGCTTTTTGGCCTCCAATGCCCGTGTAGCAAGCGCTGGCAGCTATAAAAACAGGAGTCTTGCGCGAATCTTTCGCGCCATGCCGATTTCATTTACAAGGGGGGGGAGCACATGCGGCGAATCGCTGTACTTTTGGTGGGCAATCTGGCGGCATGGCCTTTGGGCCTGCTGGCCGACGAAAGCTCCGGTATGGCCCTCGACCGTCCCCCTCCGCGGGTGCTGCCTGAAATAACAGTTCAGGCCGTACCCGAGGACAGCGCGCCTTCCCCCGCCGCCACGTCCCCCGGCGGCATCGGTGCCGACGCGCCCGTGGCGGTGGACGTGCCAGGCGGCGCCAGCCGCCTCGACGACGCGCTGGCCGGCATGGGCTGGGCGAGCTGGGATGCCTCCAACTCCCTCGGCCTGGGCGCGGGCCTGAACGTGCGCGGCTTCACCCTCAATGACATGGGCGCGCCGCGCATCCAGGCCAGCCACGTGTTCCTCGACGGGCACGCCGACATCGCCTGGATGTACGTGCGCGATGCCGCCACGGTGGAGTCGGTGCAACTGCTCGCGGGCAGCGACGCCACCTTGCTCGGCGCGGCCACGCCGGGCGGCGCGCTGCTGCTGCGCGGCAAGGCGCCCACGGGCCGGGCCTTCGCGCGCGTGCGCGCCGAGGCCGCCAGCAACGGCCTGCGCCGCCTGGTGCTGGACGCCGAGCGCGCCGCCGGCCCGGTACAACTGCGCGGCGTGCTGGTGCAGCACACCGGCGACCAGGGCGTGGAGGGCGTGACCGACCGGCACCGCGCCGCGCTGTTGTCGGCCCGCCTGCCGGTGGGCGCGGGCGCGCTGCGGCTGGACCTGGAAGACGCCGCCGCGCACCTGCCCTTTCCCTTCGGCGCGTTTTACCAGCACGGGCATTTCTGGCTCGATACGCCCTACGTTGATGCCCGCCATGCCAGCGCCGACCGCTACTACCAGCGGCAGGCGCTGGCGTGGCGCGGCCCTGTGGGAGATGCCATGGAACTGCACGCCCACCTGCAGAACGTGCACAGCACGCGCGACGAAGTGCTGCTGGGCGCCTGGGGCCTGGGCGATGGCGTGACGGCCCCGGGCTACTACCGGCCCCTGCAGGAGCGCAACCGCCAGCGCGATGCCGGCCTGCGCCTGGACGGCCACGGGGCGCAAGGGCTGCTGCGCCACCAGTGGAGCGTGGCCTGGTCGTGGCACGAGCAGCGCAGGCGCTTCTCCGGTCCGCAAAACATAGGCGGGTTCGAGATCGACATGGTGCAGCCGGTGTTCCCCGACGACCCCGGCGCGCTGCCCCTGGCGCCGCGCTTCGCCTTCCAGACGTACCGCGAGAGCGGCCTGGGCGTGGCCTGGCGCAGCACCTGGCAGGGCTGGGAGCTGCGCGCGGGCGCGCGCCGCTCGGCCATGCGCACCTGGAGCGCGGCGCAGCCCGAGGTGCCGCTGGCGCAGGTGCAGGATGCCCGTCCGCTCACGCATGCCTGGGCATTGGGGCGGGAGCTGGGGGCCGGGCAGCGGCTGTGGCTGTCGCGCGCGCAGTCGGTCATGCCCAACATCGGCCAGTTCTCCGACGGGCGCTGGCTGCCCGAAAGCCGGGCGGTGCAGTGGGAGCTGGGCTGGCGCTGGCAGCCCGAGGGGGAGCGCGCGCCGCACCGCGCCCCGAATCTGGCGGCCCTGCTGTTCCACATCGACCGCAGCAACCTCAGCGCCACCGACCCCGCTGACCGCGACTACTTCATCCTGCGCGGCAACGTGCGCGCGCGCGGCGTGCAGGTGCGCGGCGGCTGGCCGCTGCCAGGCGGCGCCTGGCTGCAGGGCGCGGCCACGGCGCAGCACGTGCGCGCGCACAACGGGCTCGGCCGGGCCAGCCACGTGGCGGGCGTGCCGCACGTGCATGGCGCGCTGCGGCTCGACGGCCCGGCGCTGCACGGTGCGGTGCCGTGGGTGCGCGTGGTGGCCGCATCCCACCGGCCGGGCGATGCGGGCGCGGGCTTCAGGGCGCCGGGCTTCGGCGTGGTGGACGTGGGGGTGCGCGGCCAGGCGGCGCACGGCCTGGCCTGGGGCCTGGCGCTGGAGAACGCCGCCGACCGGCGCTACGTGCGCGCGCTGACCTCGGCGGAGAACATCTGGCAGGGCACGCGCCGGCGGGTCCATGCCTGGGTGGAGCACGGGTGGTAGGCGCGCGCCGCGTGCAGGATTGGCAATGAGAATGGCCGCCAGCGCTTATCCATCAAGCGCTGGCAGCTATATTTTCAGGAGCGCGCTCAATGCCCGTGCGAGTGCCCGCCGTGCCCGGCCAGGCTGGCGACCAGGGCCGCGTCCACCTGCGTGAACGCCAGCACCTGCCCGCCGCGCCGCTGCGCAAAGGCCTGCGCCGCCGCGCGCGTGGCGAAGGCGGGCAGGTTGCCCGCGCGCATCGGGCCCCTGGCATTCGAGCCGTGCACGTAGAAGGCGCCGTGCGCGTCGATCCACGCGGCATCGTCGCGGCGGGCGCTGTCGCGCACGTACTGCGCGGCGATGTCCTGCGCGCTGCGGCCGGGGCTGTAGCGCGCCACGTCGTGCAGGTACATGAACAGCGACAGCGGCGAGTCGAAGAAGTGCGCCTCGCCCTGGGTGAAGATCACCTGCGCCGCCCATTCGGGCGCGCGCGCGGGGAACATGCCGCAGACCGGGCAGCGCGCCTCGGCGGGCACGGCGCGCGCTGCCGTGGCGGGCAGGCCGCTGGCCGGGTCGTAGGGCGTGGGCGGGGCGACAAGGCAGACGTCGTCGCCCGGCAGCAGCACGGTGTCCTGGCGGGCGGCGCCCCGCCTGGCGGCCCAGGCGCCCACGGCACCGGCGACGCCAGCGGCCGTGCCCGCCAGGGCGAGGGCCATCCAGGCGCGGCGGCGCAGCGGGGTGGACTGAGGGGAAGGGGCGGGCGCTGCCATGGCTACATGCGCGTGTCGTGCAGCGCGCCGCCGCTCAGGTCCACCATGCCCGGCTTGATGTCGGCAAAGCGCAGCACTTTGCCGCCGTACTCGCTGGCGAATTTCGTGGCGTCGGCCTCCTGGGCGAAGCTGGCGATGGTCGGGCCCATGGAGCCGTGGCGCTTGCTGCCGAGCACGTAGACGGCCGTCTTGGCGTCGGTCCAGTGGCCCTTGGGCTCGTTCCAGTCGGCCTGGCCCATGTCCTGCACGTAGACGGCGCGCACGGCGCGCACCTGCTCGCCGGCCAGCAGGGTGTTGAACAGCTCCACGGTGTCGCAGAAGAAGGCGGGCTTGTCCTGGCCGGCGTAGTGGATCTGCGCCTTCGGGCCGGGGTAGTCGGCCAGCAGCATGCCGTCGAGCTCGCAACTGGTGGCGCGGTCGATTTCCACGGGGGCGAGCGATTGCGCCTCGCCCGCCTTCTCGCCGCAGGCGGCCAGCAGCGTGGTGAAGGCGGCCAGGCCGAGCGTGCCGAGCACATCGCGGCGGGTGTGGCGGCGGGTGAAACAGGAACAGGTCATGGCTTGAATCTCCAGTTGGCGAGGGCGAGCGGCACCACGATCCAGGCCAGCATCACGGCGCCCATGGCGGCCGGGTTGCCCAGCGAGGCCGGCACCACGCTGGCCAGGCCGTAGAGGGTGCGCACGTCTTCGAGCGAGAACACGTTGAGGATGCGGAACACGTCGGCCGGGTTGAGCAGCAGCAGCCAGGCGAAGGCGTCGCCCGCGAAGCGCCCGCCGGTGGTGACAAGCACGCCGAGCAGCAGCAGGTCGAACACCAGCACGAAGAAGAACCAGAAGGCGATGGCCAGGCCCGAGGCGCGCGTGCGGTCGCGCGCCAGCACCGAGATCAGCACCGCCAGGCTCAGGAAGGCCAGCCCGAGCAGCACCGAGCTGAGCATGAAGCCGGCGTAGTGGAACAGTGCGCCCGCGCTCATGTGGCGCCACAGCAGCACGGCCACCAGGCCGAAGCCCGCCAGCGTGGAGAGCGTGAGCGCCAGCGCCAGGCCCAGGTACTTGCCCAGCAGCAGCTCCAGCCGCGTGATGGGCAGGGCCAGCAGCAGGTCGAGCGAGCCGCGCTCGCGCTCGCCGACGATGGCGTCGAAGCCGAGCAGCAGCGCGATCAGCGGGATCAGGTAGATCACCAGGCTGACCAGGCTGGCGATGGTGAATTCGATGGAGCGCAGGCCCACCGCGCCCTGCTGCGCGCCGCCGAAGTAGGCGATGACGAGCGAGAACACGGTGAACACCAGGGCCACGGCCAGCACCCAGCGGTTGCGCATGCGGTCGCGGAATTCCTTGGCGGCGACGGTGAGGATGGGGGAGATTTCCATGGGGCAAGGGGTGGGTTTAGGCCGCGAAGCCGAAGAACACGTCTTCGAGCGAGGGCTCCAGCAGCTTGAGGTCGCGCACGCGCGCGCCCAGCGGGGCCAGCGCGGCGAGCACGGCCATCTTCTGCGCGCGCGGGCACTGCAGGCGCAGGCCGGCGGGCGTGGCCTCGGGCGCGATGCCGGTGGCGCCTTGCAGCGCCTGGGCGGCGGCGGGCGCGTCGGCGGCGTCCAGCTCCAGTTCCACGGTCAGCGGCATGCGCGTCTGCTCGCGCAGCGCCTGCACGCTGCCCACGGCCTGCAGGCGGCCCGAGGCGAGGATGGCGAGGCGGTCCACGCGCTCCTGCAGTTCCGACAGGATGTGCGAGGTGATGATGACCGTGACCCCGTTGGCCTGCAGCGCGCGCAGCGTGGCGTAGAAGTCGCGGATGGCGGCCGGGTCCAGGCCGTTGGTGGGCTCGTCGAGGAACAGCACGCGGGGCGTGCCCAGCAGCGCCTGGGCGAAGCCGAGGCGCTGGCGCATGCCCTTGGAGTATTCGCGCACCGGGCGGCGGCCGGCGTGGCCCAGGCCCACGCGCTCCAGCATGGCCGGGCATTCGGCCAGCGGCGCGCCCTTGAGGCGGGCGAAGAAGTGCAGCGTCTCCAGCCCGTCGAGGTTGTCGTACAGCACCACGTTCTCGGGCAGGTAGCCGAGCTGGCGCCGCGCGGCGCGGAAGTCGCGCCCGGTGACCGAGGCGCCGCCGATGCGGATGTCGCCTTGCGTGGCGCGCGTGAGGCCGAGCATCATCTTGAACAGCGTGCTCTTGCCCGCGCCGTTGTGGCCGATGAGGCCGAGGATTTCGCCGCGCGGGATGTCCAGGCTCACGCCATCGACGGCGCGCAGTGCGCCGTAGTGCTTGCTCACATCGTGCAGCGAGATGGCCAGTGCATTGTTGGCCGAAGGCTCATTGGCCGGGAAAGTGCTTGCCACGCCATTCACTCCAATCTTTGTGGCCGGGCTGCATGCGCGGGTGGGGATCGACCACCGAGGGCGCACGCAGAATCGGGAATTGCCGCCCCACCAGGCGCAGCGCCTGCACTGCCGGGCTGGCCAGCAGCAGCTTGACGCTGGGGTGGCGCCAGGTCAGGCGGTCCACCATGTCGTTGGCCTCGTAGGGCACGTCGCCCACGCCGTCGCCATCGCGGTCCCAGCCCAGGTAGTTGCTCCAGTGGTTGCCCTGCTTGCCGCCCCAGGGCATGTCGCGCGCGCCCACGTAGCGCACCTGCTCGCGGTTGCCGATGAAGTCGTTGCCTTCGACCTCGTTGTTCTTCGAGCCGGCCGCCAGGTGCACGCCCACGGTGTTATCCACCACCAGGTTGCGGTTGAGCTTGATGTACTCCACGTCGTAGATGAAGAAGCCGCGGTTGTTGCCCGCCACCACGTTGTTCTCGATCACCGAGTCCTGCAGCGTGCGCAGCATGATGCCGTGGTCGGAGTTGCCCCAGGCGCGGTTGCCGCGCACCACCTGGTCGCGCACTTCCATCAGGGCCAGGCCGCCGCGGTTGTAGTAGGTGTCGTTGTCCTCCCACAGGTTGTAGTAGGAGTTCATGTAGTGCGTGCCATAGCGGCTGTGGTGCAGCCGGTTGCCCTGGAACACGGCGTGGTGCGACACATCGACGTACAGCGCGTCGCGCACGAAGCTGATGTCGTTGTGCAGGATCTTCGCGCCCCGGGTGTTGTAGAGCTGCACGCCGTTGCCGCGCTGCGGCGAGGCGTACTCGCGCTTGCCGGTGATGACGTTGTGCTCGATGCGCACGTCGTCAGCCTTCTCGATCCACAGGCCGAACAGGTTGTAGGTCAGGTCGCAGTGGCGCACCACGGCGCGGTGCGCGCCGGGGTAGAGGTAGATGCCGGCGTTCTGCGCCTTCAGGTCGTCGCCCGAATCGCGCACGATCAGCCCCTCGATCACCACGTCGGGCGCGGTCACGCGGATGGTGTCGCCCTGGTTGCCGCCGCTCAGGGTGGGGCGGTCCAGGCCGCGCAGCGTCAGCGGCTTGTCGATCAGCAGGTTGGCGCGGTACTGGCCGCGCTGCACCTGCACCGTGTCGCCGGGCTGGGCGGCGCGCACGGCGGCGGCCAGGTCGTCGCCGGGGCGGACCGTGAGGGTGGCTGCCTGGCAGGCCCCGGCGATCCACAGCGCCAGGGCCCGGCTTAAGTGGGTGATGGAGCCCTTCATGGGGTGAACAACCCCAGGGCCTGCAGCGCCAGGAACAGCGCGGCGCCGATCATCAGGTTCTTGAAACCGACGTAGCTGATCATGTCGAACACCCCGGAAATCCGGTAATTGTCGCGCCACCACGGGCCGTCCTTGACGTAGCCGCGGCCCGACAGGCGGATCAGCACCTCGTACACGCTCCAGCCGAACCACCAGCCGATGATGGCGCCCGAGGACAGGTGGCCCATGGCCGTCATCACCCAGGCCACGCTGGCCGCCACGGCCAGGGCAATCCCGGCCATCTGCAGCGCGCGGCGGCTGTGCCAGCCCTCGCTGCTCCAGGGCCAGAGGTGGTCGCGCAGCTCCAGCAGCAGCCACTTGGCGGCGCCCACGCCGCGCTTGTGCGCGGGCAGGGTGGGGGCGGTGGGCATGCGCGGGTCGGGGCCGTTCTTGGCCTTGGCGGCGATCTGGTCCTCCACCTTGGCCGGGTGGATGGGGATGAAGTAGCCGTTGGCGCCGATGGGCGTGATCTCCAGCCCGTCCTTCTCGCGGCGCTTGCGTTCCTTGGCCAGGGGCGGGCAGCCCTTCACGTCGGTGTAGAGGATCATGCAGTCCAGGCAGTGAAGGCACTCGCGGTGGTCGATGCGGCCATCGGCGTCGATGGCCTGCGCGCCGCAGCCCACGGCGCAGGCCTTGCAGCTATTGCAGTCCTGCTTGCGCTTGAGGCCGAACCAGCGGAACGTGCTCGGCATGGCCAGCGACGCGCCCAGCGGGCAGATGTACTTGCAGTAGGGCCGCTCGATGAAGATCGACACGCCCAGGATGGCGGCCACGAACAGGCCGTAGGGCCAGGCGCGGTTCATCACGCCGACCAGGAAGGTGGTCTTGAACGGCTCGACCTCGGCCAGCTTCTCGGCCAGGCCCATGGAGAACATCGACACCGCGAGCAGGAAGAAAAACACGGCGTACTTCACCCACTTCAGGCGGTCGTGCCACTGCTGCGGCAGCTGCGTCTGGAAGCGCTTGAGGCCGATGTGCTCGGCGATCTTGTAGATGCCTTCCTGCAGCGAGCCGAACGGGCACATCCAGCCGCAGAACAGCCCGCGCCCGAACAGGAACACGGTGACGATGATGAAGATCCAGAACAGGAAGATGAACGGATCGGACAGGAACAGCGACCAGGTCCACTGGAACAGGATGGAGTGGAACCACGTCAGCACCTGCGTGATGGAGGGCTGGGCCATATAGCCGAAGCCGATCCAGAAGATGCTGATGGCCCAGAAGGTGTACTTGAAGCCGTTCACTGGCCACTTGTTCTTGTGCGTCGAGAGGCGCGTGAGCTTCTCGCGCAGCGCGTACACCACGGTGACGGCCACCAGCAGCAATGCGAACAGGCCGATGGGCAGCGCCTGCGACTTCCAGATGCGCACCCAGGGCGCGTCGGGCTCCTGGACCTTGGGGCGGCCGCCTTCGAGCAGGGTGGCGGGCAGCCAGTACTTGGACTCGAACACGGCGAAGCTGCGGTGGCCGGTGGCGCGGTCGACGCGGTTGCCCAGGAAGGCGAACTTCCACGGGTAGGCGGCCGAGAAGGCCTGCGAGCGGATGATGAAGATGGCCGATTCGTTGTAGCTGGGCGCGCCGGCGGCGTCGAGCCCGTAGAGGTTGAGCGAATCGAGATCGCGGAAGGTGAACGAGTCCGCCCCCTGTTTGACCTGCACGCGGTCGAAGATGCCGCCGCGCACGAAGCCCGAGCCCTTGAACGACTCCTGTCCCGCGGTTTTGATGACGAACAGCGCGTTCTCGCCCTCCTTGAGGCGCGAGCGCAGGCTCTCGAAGCCGTTCCTGCCCAGCAGGCTGCGGCCCACGTCGGGTTGGTTCAGGTCGCCGAACCACAGTTCGATGAACGGCTCGGGGCCGCGCGGCAGGCCCACCTGTTCGGGCTTGACCAGCAGCCGCTGCACCGCGCCCATCTGCACGAGCTGGGCCCAGTCGTAGGCCTGGCCGGTGGCGACGAAGCGCGCCTGCTCGCGCACGGTGGGGGCGATGATGCCGGTCTGGCGCGCCACGGCGGCGCCCGAGGCCATGACCACCTGGTTCTGCGCCACCACGGTGACGGTGGCGCCGGAAATGGCATCGACGCCGATGACGTTCTCATCGGGGCGCGAGGGGCCGACCTCGATGGTGTCGGTGACCGACTTGCCCAGGTACTGGTTGTTGAAGTTGATCAGCGCCGATTCGGGAATGCCCAGCAGCAGGATGGGCTCGGAATGCTTGAGCACCTTGATGCCGACGAAGCGGCCATCCTTGTCCATGCCGATGAGCGTGACCACCGGCTTGCCCGAGTAGGCGGGCGTGTCGGTGATGTCGGTGGAGAGCATGACGTAGCCCAGCAGCCTGTCGCCCTCGCCGTAGGCTTCGGCGTAGGGTGGCTGGCCCTTGCGCTCGGAAAACCGCGTGGCGCCGGGAAACACCTCGGTGCAGGGCAGCAGCGCGCACAGGTCGGGCGCGGTAGCCAGGTTGGCAGGCAGCTCGGCCTCGTAGGCGCCTGCGTGGGCGCGGGGCGCCAGCAGCATCGAGAGCGCCAGCAGCAAAGCTAGGAAAAAGGCGGCGAGCCGGGAACCGTGGGTGGGCATTGCACTACTTATTTAATAGCTGGCAGCGCAAGCGCTGCCAGTGTTTGGGGCCGATTTTTCTAAAAGCCCCCTGGGACGGCCCGCAGCGTCCCAGGGGGTGTTCCTTACGCCTCCACGATCATGCGCGTGCGCATTTCCAGGTGGAGTGCGTGGCAGAAGTGCGTGCAATAGCACCAGAACACGCCAGGCTTGTCGGCGGTGAAGGTCACCGACTTGGTCTCCAGCGGGTTGACGATGAAGTTCACGTTGTAGTTCGGGATGGCGAAGCCGTGCGTCAGATCCTCGATCTTGTCCAGGTTGGTCAGGATCAGCGTGACCTCGTCGCCCTTCTTCACCGTGAACTCGCGCAGGCTGAACGCCGGCGCCTGCGAGGTGAGCTTGACGGTGACCTTCTTGCCGTTGCGCGTCACGCCCGATTCCTTCGGGTCCTTGACGGCCAGCGGGAAGTCGTCGAGCGAATACACCTGCTTGGGCTTGACGATGTCGCGCTTGAAGATGATGAAGTCATGCGGCTCGCCGCGCACCGGGTGGTCGGCCAGCAGCACCATCTTCTCGCCCGAGATGTCGATGAGCTGTTCGTTCTCGGGGTGCAGCGGGCCCACGGGCAGGAAGCGGTCCTTGGAGAACTTGCAGCCCACGGCCAGGAACTTGCCGTCGGCGGCCTTGGTTTCGGACTGCGAGGCGTTGATGTGGCCAGGCTGGTAGTGCACGTCCAGGCGGTCCACCACGTACTTGGCGTTCTTGTCGCCCTTGTGGAAGGCGATGGCCTTCTCCACGTTCCACTTCACCACCTGGCTGTCCAGGAACAGCGTGGTGTAGGCGTTGCCGCGGCCGTCGAAGGCGGTGTGCAGCGGGCCCAGGCCGATCTCGACCTCGGCGACGATGGCGTCGTCGAGCTTCTCCAGCTTGCCGTCGAACCATTCCAGCACCTTGGCCAGCTCGATGGTGGTGGCCGTGGGCGAGAGCTTGCCGGCGCAGATGAAGTACTTGCCGTCGGGCGAGGCGTTCACGCCGTGCGGGTTCTTCGGAACACTGACGTAGGCCACCAGCGCGGTGGCGGGGTCCTTGTTGGCATCGTGCGAGCCGTCCACCACGGGCACCTTGGAGCCGCCGATGGTCTTGAACTTGCCGGCCTTCACGGCTTCCTCGATGCGCGCCACGTTGAAGAACAGGCAGGCGTCGCGCTCGGCGGACATCATGTCCTCGTAGTGGATGCCGTTCTCGGTGTTGTACTGGTTGGTGGCGGCGAGCTTGCCATCATAGGACGTGGCCACCAGGTCGCAGTTGCCGTCGATCAGCACCTGCCAGCGCACTTCCATGGTCTCGGCGTCGACGCAGGTGAACAGCGAGTGGTACTTGCTCGGGTCGTTCACGCCCTTGCCGTCGTTGGGCAGGGGGATGGCGAACTCGCCGCCGCAGAACACGCGCGTGGTGTAGTTGATGGCCGGATCCACCGGATCCGCCTTGTCCGGGAAGATGCCGTGGAAGCCCTGCACGTTGGGCAGCTTGGTGATCTTGTCGCACACGAAGTAGTCGAGGCGGATGCGCGCCACGCGGCTGTTGATCTTGTCGTTGATCCAGGCGTAGCGGCCGTCGTAGTTGCCGTCCTTGTACGAGGCGTGCGTGTGGTGCGTGTCGGCGACGGTGTACTCCAGGTGGCCGTCGGCCTTGGTGCCCATGACCGCCTTGGACTCGTTGGTCACGCCCCAGCCCACCAGCGCGTCGGGCACGAAGCAGGGAATGCGGTGGATCTCGCGGCCCGAGGGCAGGCCCAGCACGCGCATGTCGCCGGTATGGCCGCCGCTCCACAGGCCGTAGTAGGTGTCCAGCTCACCCGGCTTCAGGTGCACGCTGGCGCCGGCATGGCTGGCGGCGGGCGCGGCGGGGGCCGGTGCCGCGGGGGCTGCGGCCGGGGCGGCGGCGGGCTTGTCGTTGCACGCGGCAACGCCCACCGTCAGGCCCGCCAGCGCGGCGGTGTTGATGAAACGGCGGCGGCCGATGCCGGCGGTTTCGGTGCTCAGGTCTTCTCTCTTCTTGCTCATGGTTAGCCTCTTTCTGATTGGCAAAGGGGAAACGGTGGTGCGCGTGCCGGGGGCGGCGCCCCCGAGGGCGCCAGGGCCAGCAGGCCCGGTGGCATGGCGACGGATTCGGGGGCGGCGGGCTGCAGCGGCAGCTCCGCGCCCGGGTGGGATGGCGGGGCGCTGCCCAGCAGGCACAGCGGGCAGTCCAGGGCGGGCTTGGCCAGCGGCGGATGGCCGCCGTCGGCATAGGACACCAGCGCCATGCCGCTGCTGGAGCACACCAGCGCCAGCGCATGCGGCTTGACCAGCGGGGTGGCGAGGGCCACCCCGTAGCACAGCGCGAACCATGCGAGCACGCACCAGCGCAGCCGGGGCATGGAGCGGAACAGGTGCATGGGCATGGCGCTGGTGGGTGTGGCTGGTGGGGTATCGGCAGGTGTGTTGCAAGCCTTCCGCCGGATGCGGTACGGTGCGCAAATGTTCACCTGAAATGTTTATTTGTATATTGATTCAGGTCAAATGAATATTTGCCAAAGGCTTACACACTGGCGCCAGCCGGATGGAGGCCGGGCATGGGCCCGCGCGGTGCGCGGTTTTTCCTGCCTTCCGTCCCCGTTTTTTGTTTGTTGCACTGCTAGAAGAAAGGCACCCCGATGAAATCGATCTCCCTGTCCATGACCCTGACAGCGGCCGTCCTGTTGCTCGCCGCCTGCGGCAAGACCGAGGCGCCCGCGCCGGCCCCCGCGCCCGCTGCCGCCGCGGCGCCTGCTCCCGCCCCTGCCGCGCCCGCGGCGCCGGAGAACACCGTGGGCAAGAGCGTCTATGGCAAGACCTGTTCCATGTGCCATGCCGCCGGCGTGGCCGGCGCGCCCAAGCCGGGCGACAAGGCCGACTGGGGCCCGCGCATCGCTCAGGGCAAGGACACGCTGTACAAGCACGCGCTCGAAGGCTTCACCGGCAGCAAGGGCATGATGCCGGCGCGCGGCGGTGCCGCCACGCTGGGCGACGACGAGGTGAAGGCCGCCGTGGACTTCATGGCCGACCAGTCCATCTGATGCCTGCGGAGCGTGCCATGACCAATGCATTGCAAGGCGGGCGGCTGTCGCGGCGGCGTTTCGTCCTGGCGCTGCCGATGCTCGGGGCGCTGCCCTGGGCAGCGCCCGGCAGCGCCGTGGCGGCGGGGCCGCAGCGCGCGAGCCGCAACCTCATGGGCACGCGCGTGGACATCGTGGCCGACGCGCCGGACGCCCGTCTGGCCCAGGCAGCCATCGGCAAGTCCTTTGCCGAGATGCAGCGCCTGGAAGCGCTGCTGAGCCGCTACCGTGCCGACAGCGTGGTGCGCCGCATCGGCGCCGCGGCCGGGCGCCAGCCCGTGCCGGTGGCACCCGAGGTGATGGCCGTGCTGCACAGCGCGGCACGCGTGTTCCGCGAGAGCGCGGGCGCGTTCGACCCTACCGTGGGTGTGCTCGACGGCTGGCATTTCGAGCCCGGCCAGGAGGCCGTGCCCACGCCGGCCGCCATCGCGCAGGCGCTGCGCCGCGTGGACGGGCAGGCCCTGCGGCTCGACGCCCAGGCCGGCACGGCCTACCTGGCGCGGCCCGGCATGGCGCTGGACCTGGGCGGCATCGCCAAGCTGCCGATCCTGGCGGCGGGCCTGCGCGTGCTGCAGCTCGAGGGCGTGGACAACGCGCTGCTCAACGGCGGCGGCGACGTGCTCACGGCGGGCCGCCTGCAGGGCCGCCCCTGGCGCGTGGGCGTGCGCGACCCGCGCGCGCCGGGGCAACTGCTCGGCGCGATTGCGATCGACGGCGGTGGCGTGGTGGCCTCGTCGGGCGACTACGAGCGCGGGTTCGTGCGCGGCGGGCGCCGCCTGCACCATGTGCTGGACCCGCACACCGGCTGGCCCACCACCGGCGTGCACGGCGTGGCGCTGTTCGCGCGCGATGTGGATGCGGTCAATGGCTGGGGCACGGCGCTGATGGTGCAGGGCGCCGCCGCCGTGCCGGCCTGGAGCGCGCGCCACCCCGGCGTGGCCGTGCTGGCCGCGGGCGGCGATGGCACGCTGTGGCAGTCGCCGGACATGGCGGCGCTGCTGCAGGCCGTCTGATTCACCAAAAACAGGAGCTGCCAGCGCTTGATAGGTGAGGGTTTTGGCATGTTTTGATGCTGAAATCCTTATCTATCAAGCGCTGGCAGCTCTCTTTTTTCAGTTATCCATGGCGCTGCGCTTTACCCGCAGCGCTTGAGGTCGGCGCGGCCCAGGCGCGGGCAGCCGCGCAAGGGCCGCCCCGCCGCGCTGGCTGCGTCCCCCTCCCACGCGAAGCGTGAGAGAGGGGGAAGGCGCCGAAGGCGACTCAGGGGGTGTTCAAGGCTTCTGCGCCTGCGGGCACTGCACCTGGCACTGCTCGCGTTCGGCCAGCGTGGCGCCGAAGCGCACGGCGCTCAAGGCTCCACCCCAGACGCAGCCCGTGTCCAGCGCCAGCAGGTTGGGCCGGTTCAGCCAGCCCAGCGTGGACCAGTGGCCGAAGGCGACCAGCGTGTCCGCGCTGCGCCGCCCCGGCACGTCGAACCAGGGCAGCAGGCCGGCGGGCGCCTGGGCGGCGCTCTCGGTGCTGTCGAAATCCATCACGCCCTCGGGCGAGCAAAAGCGCAGCCGCGTCAGCGCGTTGACGATGACGCGCAGGCGCTCCATGCCCTGCAGCGCGTCGTGCCAGCGGTCGGGTTGGTTGCCGTACATGGCCTGCAGGAATTGCGGCAGGCCCGGGCCGCGCAGCACGGCCTGCACTTCCTCGGCCAGGGCCAGGGTGGCGTCCGCGCTCCAGGCGGGCAGCACGCCGGCATGCACCATCAGCAGCCGCTCGCCCGCGTGCGGGTGCGCGCGCGCCAGCGGCTGCTGGCATAGCCAGCCGAGCAGCGCGTCGCGGTCGGGTGCGTCGAGCACGCTGGCCAGGGTGTCGCGGCGCGAGGCGCGGCGCGTGCCGTGCGCGGCGGCGAGCAGGTGCAGGTCGTGGTTGCCCAGCAGCGGGCGCAGCGCGCCGTCCAGGCGCATGCAGCGGCGCAGCACGGCGGCCGAATCCGGGCCCCGGTTCACCAGGTCGCCCAGCAGGTACACGGTGTCGCGGCTGGGCGAGAAGCCGATGTGCGCCAGCAGCCGCTCGAGTGCGTCGCTGCAGCCTTGGATGTCGCCGATACAGTACAGTGCCATGGAAAGATTTCGTTACCGATGAGACCATGGATTTTCTGCTGATCGCGCTGCTGACCCTGCTCAATGGCGTGTTCGCGATGTCGGAGCTGGCCCTGGCGTCGAGCCGCAAGCTGCGCCTGGCGGCGATGGCCGAGGGCGGCGACAAGGGCGCGCGCGCCGCGCTGCGGCTGCTGGAAGACCCCACGCAGTTCCTCTCGTCGGTGCAGGTGGGCATCACCTCCATCGGCATGCTCAACGGTATCGTCGGCGAGGCCGCGTTCAGCGCCGGCCTGGGCCTGTGGCTGCAGCAGATGGGCATGCCCGAGGCGGCGGCGGGTGTCACGGCCACGGCCGTGGTCGTCTCGGCCATCACGTTCACCACCATCGTGTTCGGTGAGCTGGTGCCCAAGCGCATCGGCCAGCTCTATCCCGAGGCCGTGGCGCGCCTGGTGGCGCTGCCCATGGCGGGCGTGGCGCGCGTGGCCAAGCCGTTCGTGCGCGCGCTGACGCTGTCCACCCAGGCGGTGCTCAAGCTGCTGCGCATCGACAACGCGGCCGGCCGCGCCGTGACCGAGGAGGAAATCGCCGCCAGCCTGGAGGAAGGCCGCGAGGCCGGCGTGATCGAGCACCACGAGCACCAGATGGTGCAGAACGTGTTCCGCCTGGACGACCGCCCGCTCACTTCGCTGATGGTGCCGCGCTCCGAGGTGCAGTGGCTCGACGCCGGGCTCTCGGTGCACACCGCGCTGCGCCTGGCCAGCGCCGACGGCGGCAAGGGCGCGCATTCCTGGTACCCGGTGTGCCAGGGCTCGCTCGACGACGTGGTCGGCGTGGTGGGCGTGGCGCAGCTGCTGGCGCTGCCCGCCGATGCGCCGGGCACGCTGCAGGACCATGCGCTGCCCGCCTATTTCCTGCCCGAAACCCTGAGCGGGCTGGAATTGCTCGGCCAGCTGCGCATTGGCTCGGGGCGGTTCGTGTTCGTGGTCGATGAATATGGCGTGGTGCAGGGCATCATGACGCCGCGCGATCTGCTGGAGGCCATCACCGGCGAATTGCTGCCGGGCGCCGGCGACGATACCTGGGCCACGCTGCGCGAGGATGGCTCCTGGCTGCTGGACGGCCAGATGCCGGTTTCGGAGTTGAAGGCACGGCTCGATATTCGCGATTTGCCGGGCGAAGACCGGGGGCGCTACAACACCGTCGCCGGCCTGCTGCTCTCCGTATCCGGGCATTTGCCGGCGGTGGGCGAGCGCATTCCCTGCGCGGGCTGGGTATTCGAGGTCGTCGATTTGGACGGGCGGCGTATCGACAAGGTTTGGGCCCAGCCGGCCAATCCGCAGCCGGCCCTGGAGCCGTAATCGTGCGGGGGTATATTGTGGGAATTGCGTATATGTAAATCCGTGCAAAGTCGTGCGCGGTGTTTTGAATATCCATATAATGGGGCCTTCATTCCACCACTACCCCTATATCACCATGACCATCTCTTACGATGAGCTGCTCAAACAGCGTGAAGCCCTGGACTTGCAAATCAACGAAGCCCGCAAGGCGGCTTTGGACGGCGCCATTTCCCAGGTTCGCACTCTCGTGGCCAAGTTCGAGCTGACGCCCCAGGACGTGTTTCCCGCCGGCCGTGTCGCACGCCCCGCATCCCCGACGGGTGCCAAGGTCGCTCCGAAATACCGCAACCCCGCCACCGGCCAAACCTGGACCGGCCGCGGCAAGCCGCCGCGTTGGATCCAGAACGAAAATCGCGAGCAGTTCGCGATCTGATCGCCTCCTGGCCGCATTCGGCACGAAAAACCCGCATTCAGCGGGTTTTTTGTTTTGTGGGTATTCCAGTGGGCTATTGCACGGGCGCGGGGTTTGTCGAGAATGGGGGCAAACACCCGCATCGCCATCCCCACGTCAGGAGTATTTCCATGGCCTCTTCGTCGTCCACGGCCGCGCGCCATCCCTTCGCCTCCACGCTCAAGGCGTTCGAGACCGCATCAGGGCGCAGCGGCAAGCTGTATTCGCTGCCCGCGCTGGCGCGCAAGTTTCCGGGTATCCGGCGCCTGCCGGTGTCGCTGCGCATCGTGCTCGAAGCCGTGCTGCGCCACTGCGACGGCCGCAAGGTCACCCCCGCGCACGTGGAGCAACTGGCGCGCTGGCAGCCGCAGGCCGAGCGCAAGGACGAGATTCCGTTCGTTGTCTCGCGCGTGGTGCTGCAGGATTTCACCGGCGTGCCGTTGCTTGCCGATCTGGCCGCCATGCGCAGCGCGGCCACGCGCCTGGGCAGGAATCCCCGCAAGATTGAACCGCTGGTACCCGTCGATCTGGTGGTCGACCATTCCATCATGGTCGACCATTACGGCAGCAAAAAGGCGCTCGATCTGAACATGAAGCTCGAATTCCAGCGCAACCGCGAGCGCTACGAATTCATGAAATGGGGCATGCAGGCCTTCGATACCTTTGGCGTGGTGCCGCCGGGATTCGGCATCGTGCACCAGGTCAATCTGGAATACCTGGCGCGCGGCGTGCACCGCGGCAAGGACGGCGTGTATTACCCCGATACTCTGGTCGGCACCGACAGCCACACCACCATGATCAACGGCATTGGCGTCGTCGGCTGGGGCGTGGGCGGAATCGAGGCCGAAGCCGCGATGCTGGGCCAGCCGGTGTATTTCCTCACGCCCGACGTGGTGGGTTTTGAATTGACCGGGCAATTGCGCGAGGGCGTGACGGCCACCGACCTGGTGCTCACCGTGACCGAATTGCTGCGCCGGCACAAGGTGGTAGGCAAATTCGTCGAATTCTTTGGCGCGGGCACGCGCTCGCTGTCGCTGCCCGACCGCGCCACCATTGCCAATATGGCCCCCGAGTATGGCGCCACCATGGGCTTTTTCCCGGTGGACGAGAAAACCCTGGCCTATTTCAAGGGCACGGGCCGCAGCAAAACCGAGATCGAAGCCTTCGAGGCGTATTTCAAGGCGCAGGGCCTGTTTGGCGTGCCCGGCGCGGGCGACATTGATTATTCGCAGGTGGTGCGCCTGGACCTGGGCGAGGTCACGCCCAGCCTGGCCGGCCCCAAGCGCCCGCAGGACCGCATCGAGCTGGGACAGGTGAAGCAGCAGTTCAGCGCGCTGTTCAGCAAGCCGGTGGCAGAAAACGGCTTCAACCAGCCGGCCGGGCGCCTGGCCGAGCGCCACCGCCTGGGCTGCGGCGAGGGCGGGCCGGCGCAGGAGGCGCCCGCGCCGCGCCCCGGCGCCGCGCGCGACGTGGTCGAGATGGTGGGCAACCGGCCCGCGCTGGCGGCGGCGCAGGCGGCCCCCGGCGCGGCGTGCGTGCTGCCCGCCAGCGGCGACAAGGTGCCCACGCTCGGCCATGGCGACGTGCTGATCGCCGCCATCACCAGTTGCACCAACACCTCCAACCCCAGCGTGCTGCTGGCGGCGGGCCTGCTGGCCAAGAAGGCGGTGGAGGCGGGCCTGAAGGTGCGGCCGCACATCAAGACCTCGCTGGCACCGGGCTCGCGCATCGTCACCCAGTACCTGACCGAGACCGGGCTGCTGCCCTACCTGGAAAAACTGGGCTTCGCCGTCGCGGGCTACGGCTGCACCACCTGCATCGGCAACGCGGGCGACCTGGCGCCGGAACTCAACGACGCCATCACGCGCAACGACCTGGTGTGCGCCGCCGTGCTCTCGGGCAACCGCAACTTCGAGGCGCGCATCCACCCCAACATCAAGGCCAACTTCCTGGCCAGCCCGCCGCTGGTGGTGGCCTACGCCATTGCCGGCACCGTGCTGCGCGACCTGATGACCGAACCCGTGGGCCAGGGCCGGCGCGGGCGCGACGTGTACCTGGGCGACATCTGGCCGGGCAGCGACGAAATCCATGCGCTGATGCGCCACGCCATGCAGGGCAAGGCCTTCCGCGCCAACTATGCCCAGGTGCGCAAGGAGCCGGGCAAGCTCTGGAGCGCCATCCGCGGCGTCGAGGGCGTCACCTACAACTGGCCGCACAGCACCTACATCGCCGAGCCGCCGTTCTTCCACGATTTTGCTCTTGATTCAGGAGCTGCCAGCGCAGTCCAGGCAAGCGCTGGAAGTAAAAAAGGCTCTGAATCCGTCATCGGCGCGCGCATCATGGCGCTGTTCGGCGACTCCATCACCACCGACCACATCTCGCCCGCCGGCTCCATCAAGGAAAGCTCGCCCGCCGGGCAGTGGCTGCTGGCGCATGGCGTGATGAAGCAGGACTTCAACAGCTACGGCGCGCGGCGCGGCAACCACGACGTGATGGTGCGCGGCACCTTCGCCAACGTGCGCATCAAGAACCTCATGATCCCGCCCACGGCCGACGGTGCGCGCGAGGAGGGCGGCGTTACCCTGTTCCAGGGCGAGGGCGCGCAGCGCGGGCAGAAGCTGAGCATCTTCGACGCGGCCCAGCAGTACATGGCGCAGGGCACGCCCACCGTGGTCTTCGCGGGCGAGGAATACGGCACCGGCTCCAGCCGCGACTGGGCCGCCAAGGGCACGCAGCTCTTGGGCATCAAGGCCGTGGTGGCGCGCAGCTTCGAGCGCATCCACCGCTCCAACCTCGTGGGCATGGGGGTGCTGCCGCTGCAGTTCCTCGGCAGCGATTCGTGGGAGTCGCTGGGCATCACGGGCCGCGAGCGCATCGACCTGCTGCTCGACGCCCAACTGGCGCCGCAGAGCGCGGCCCAACTGGTCATCCACGGCGCCGGCGGCACGCGGCGCGAGGCCACGGTGCGCCTGCGCATCGACACCCCCATCGAGGTGGATTACTACCGCGCCGGCGGCATTCTTCCGTATGTCTTGCGCCAGTTGCTCAATGGTTGAGCGCGTCTTGCGGGGCGCACAATCGCGGGCATGAAGAAGCAGGTATTGATTGCCGGCGGCGGCATCGCGGGGCTGGCCGCCGGCATCGGCGCCGCGCGCGCCGGGTGGGAGGTGCGGCTGTTCGAGCGCGCATCGGCGTTCAGCGAAGTGGGGGCGGGCGTGCAGCTCGGGCCCAACGTGGTGCGCAGGCTCCAGTCCTGGGGCCTGCAGGGGCCGCTGCAGGCCGTGGCGGCGTTTCCGCCGCGCCTGGTGGTGCGCTGCGCACGCAGCGGGGCCCAGCTCGGAGCCCTGGCCCTGGGGGCTACGGCGGTGCAGCGCTACGGCGCGGCCTACGCGTCCATCCACCGGGCTGACTTGCATGGCCTGCTGTTGCAGGCGCTGCTGCAGCAGCCCGATGTGCACCTGAACCTGGAGCAGGCCATCGAGGGCTACGGCGCGTCCGAGGATGCCGTCACCGTGCGCACGCATTGCAAGAAAGTCATCGAGGGCGATGCCCTGCTGGGCGCCGATGGCGTGCGCAGCCGCGTGCGCGCGCAGCTGCTGGGCGACGGCCCGCCGCGCGTCACCGGCCACCTGGCCTACCGCGTGGTGGTGCCGCAGGCCGCGCTGCCGCAGGCGCTGCGCACCAGCGAGGTCACCACCTGGCTCGGGCCGCGCCTGCACGTGGTGCAGTACCCGGTGCGCCGGGGCGAGCTGCAAAACCTGGTGGCCATCGTCGAGGGCCCGGCGCCCGACGACCTCGACACCTGGGACCACGGCGCCAACGCCGCCGACCTGGAATCCGCCCTGGCCGGTACCTGCACCGCGCTGCAGGACGTGGTGCGCGGCGTGCCCGCCGCAGGCGGCGGCTGGCGCCTGTGGCCCCTGGCCGATCGCGCGCCGCTGCGCGCACCGGCGCAGATGGCCCAGGGCCTGGTGGCGCTGTGCGGCGACGCCGCCCACCCCATGCGCCCCTACCTGGCGCAAGGCGCGGGCATGGCCATCGAGGACGCGGCGGAGCTGGAGAGCGCGCTGTCCATGCACGACCTGGAGGTGCCGCTGCGCCTGCGGCGCTACGCGCTCAACCGCTGGCAGCGCGCCGCGCGCGTCCAGGTGCGCTCGCTGCGCAACGGCCGCATCTTCCACGCTACCGGCCTGGTGCGCTGGGGGCGCGACCTGTCGATGCGGCTGCTGGGCGAGCGCCTGCTCGACCAGCCCTGGCTGTACCGCTGAAACCGTGCTTCTCTTTCAATAGCTGCCAGCGCTTGCCAGGAAAGGGCTAGAGGCCATTTTTGCTGCTATCCGGCGCGGGCAACAGGCGGAAGGCCAGGGTGCCCCCGCACAGCAGCGCCGTGATGGTGAGCAGCACCGCCACGTACGGGTCGCCGCCTCGGGCGCTGGCGAGCGAGGCCACCAGGCCCGTCAGCCACTGCACCAGCGCCACGCCCAGGAACATGGCCATGGTGAACACGGCCATGGCGCGCCCGGTCATCGCGGCGGGGTAGGCCGTGCGCACGTCGGCGTACTGCAGCACCATGTAGCCCGATAGCAGGCCCAGGGCGATCGCGCCGCCCACATCCATCCAGGCGCTGTGCAGCAGCGCCATGGCCAGGAACAGCGCGGCCATGGCCAGCGTGCCGGCGACGATCCAGCGCCGCCGCCGGGCCGGGCCGGGGTCGAGCCGCCCGAACAGCGCCGGGCCGAACAGCGAGACCAGCGAGACCAGCAGCGCCACGTTGCCGCTTTCCACCAGCGACAGGCCGTGCCGCGCGATCAGCAGCGGCCCCAGCCACAGCCCGCGCAGCGCCAGGAAAGCGGCGTAGGTCACCAGCCCGAGCAGCATGATGCCCCAGGTGTGCGGCAGCAGGAACAGCGCGCCGAAGCCGCGCACTGCCTGGCCCAGCGACTCGTGCGCGCCCGCGTGCGCGGCCGGCGCGGGCTCGTGCACGCGCCAGAAGATCAGCAGCCAGGCCAGCACCCCCAGCCCCGCGAGCACGGCGAAGCCCATGCGCCACGACGAATGCTGCACCAGCCAGGCCAGCGGCGTGCCGGTGAACAGCATGCCCAGGCCCCCCAGGCCCAGCGCCACGCCCGACACCAGGGCGAAGCGATGCGGCGCGAAATAGCGCGCGATGAACACCGTGCACACCAGGAACGCGGGCGCGCAGCCCACGCCGATCAGCAACTGCCCCAGCAGCATCAGGCCCCACTGCGGCGCCCAGGCCGACAGCAGCGCGCCCGCCACCGTGAGCGGGAAGGCCGTGAGCAGCGTGCGCCGCACGCCGAACAGGTCGATGCCCACGCCCATGAACAGCTGCATGCAGCCGAACGCGAAGGCGAAGGCGCCCGCGAACACCCCCAGCGCCTGCGGCGACAGGCCGAACTCCGCCTGCAGCCCCGGCGCGATGATGGCGGTGATGGTGCGAAAGGCCTGGCTCAGCGCGAAGCCGCAGACCAGGGCCAGCAGCATGGCCCAGGCGGTGCGCGCGGGCAGGGCGGGAGGGGGTGTGGTGGCGGGCATGGCCCGCAAGGCTACCCGAGCCGCGCCACCCGTGCTGCGCCGCAGGTGACCGGGGTGCTATCGTTCAAGGAGCTGCTGGCGCTTGTCCAGTAAGGCCTGGAGGCGTTTTTTGACCTGAATCCAGAATCCGCCACGGGCACGCCTGCACAATCGCCGCCATGTTCTACGCCATACCCCTGGATGCCCGGCCCACCTGGCGCAACCCGCCGTGGATGACGGTGCTGCTGATCGTGGTCAACATGATCGTCTTCTGGGGGCCGCAGCGTTCCGAAGAAAAGGCGCAGGAGCGCGCGGCGGCCTACTACGTGCAGAGCGCGCTGCCGGCGCTGGAGATTCCGCGCTTCATCGCCTGGCTCGGCGAAACCGGCCACCCGGAAGCGGCGCAGGCCCGCGCCATGCAGCGCGCCGGGGCGCGGCGCCTGCTGCTGCAGTGGATGGAGCACGAGCCAGCCTTCCAGCAGCGCCTGCAGGCGGCGCTGGCGGCAGCCGCGGACGACCCCGGCCAGGCCGAATGGCGCGCCGCGCGCTCGCGCTACCAGGCCCTGCAGCCGGCGCCGTTCACGCTGCGCTGGTCGCAAAGCTATGCCAAGGACGCCGAGTTGCACCCCGTCACCTGGCTCACGGCCACCTTCCTGCACGCCAGCACCGGGCATTTGCTCGGGAACATGGTGTTCCTGTTCCTCTTCGGCTTTTCGGTGGAGCTGGCGCTGGGGCGCGGGCTGTACCTGGCGTACTACCTGCTGGGCGGCATCGGCGCCTCCCTGCTTGCGGGCTGGGCCTACGCCGGCACCGGCAGCTACGGGCTCGGCGCCTCGGGGGCAGTGTCGGCGCTGATGGGCATGTACGCTGTGCTCTACCGCCTGCGGCGCGTGCGCTTTTTCTACCAGCTGTTCTTCTACTTCAACTACGTGACGGCGCCCGCGCTGCTGCTGTTGCCGGCCTGGATTCTCAACGAGCTGCTGCAGCACTGGCTGGCCGGGCGCGGTGTGGCCTACATGGCCCACCTGGGCGGCCTGCTCACCGGTGCCAGCCTGATGGCGCTGACCATGGCGGCGCGGCGCAAGCCGCTGCAGGTGCCGGTGCAGCCCGCGCCAGCGGACGACGGCTTCGACGCGCACGTGGCCCAGGCGCGCCAGCTCGCCAAGGGCCTGAAGTTCGAGCAGGCGCTGGCGCAGTGGCGCGCGGCGGCGCGGCTGCGGCCGCAGGACCGCACGGCGCTGGAGGCCTGGTTCAGCACCGCGCAGCTCTGGCCCGAGGGCGAGGACTTCCACCGTGCGGCGCGGCGCATCTTCGGCCTGCGCGCGCAGGACGCGGACACGCTGGCGTTCCAGCACGCGGCCTACCGCACCTACCTCGACAAGGCAAGGCCCGGCGCGCGCCTGCAGCCCGACGTGATGGCCCGCCTGGCGCGCCGCTTCGCCCGCGCGCGCCAGTGGGGCGACGCCGAGCGCCTGTTCACCGCGCTGCACCAGACGGCCCCGGCGCACCCGGAACTGGCCGAAACGCTGGGCCTGCTGGTGGCCGCGCAGTGGCACGCGGGCCAGCACGAGCGCGCCGCCGCGTGGCTGCCGCAACTGCGCCAGCTCGCGCCCGACAGCCCGGTGCTGCGCACGCCTGGCATGCCTCGTTAGGGGGGATGCCTTTCAAGGTCTTTGGCTGCGCTTTGGGTGGCGGGCCGTGGGCCTGGTTTCACGCGGGTTTGTGGATGTTTTTGGGCTTTAGCGCTTATGTAGCAAGCGCTGGCAGCTCTCTTTTTTGATCTTTTGCTGGGGGTTTACTTCCCGGGGGCCGGGACTCGCCCCGGCGGGCGACCTCCTTTTCTTGCTCGTGCAAGAAAAGGAGGCAAAAGAAGCACGCCCCTGCTGTCCGTATCCCCTTCGCTAAAGCGAAGGGGCAGCCTGCGGTGCTCGGGCGTGGGGCGGTGCCGCGTAACTCACTGCGCGCTACGCGCTCCGTTCAAACAGACGCGGCAAGTCAGTTCACGAAGCGCGTGTGTCCTTCGGCACACGCGCCCGCCCCACGCCCTGCGCTCCTCGGTACGGCCAGAAGGGGTTTGAAGCCCCACACGGGCCATCGCTGCGCTCGGCCCCCAGCACGCAGGCGCTGCGCGCCGCGAAGTCCAGGCCGAGCGCAGCGATGGCCCGTGTCGTCTCCACCCCTTTTCAGGCTGCGCCTGGGGCGAGGCGCTGGCGGGGTGGCATGCGCGAAGTCGCGCATGCTTCGTGGTCTGACTCGCTGCGGCTGTTTGAGCGAAGCGCGCAGCGCGTAGCGAGTTCCGCAGCGCACCCCGCCAGCGTCTCGCCCCAGGTGTGCCCCCACGCGCAGCGAAGGGGTCGCAGACTGCGGGGCGCGTTTCTTTGGGTACTTTCTTGCCGCGCGGCAAGAAAGTACCTCGCCCGCCGGGGCGAGTCCCGGCCCCGGGAAGCAAACCCACCACACGCATCAAAACATCCCCAAACCCAAGCCCAGCAAGCGCCGGCAGCTATCAAAAACAGCACCGGCCAACACCATGAAAGGCATCCTCGTCAGGGCACGGCAGGCTCGGGCGGCAGGTGCTGGCGCAGCAGCCAGCGCGTTTCCTGCGTGGCGGCGTCATCGGGGTGGCGCGCCTGCAGCGTGGCGAGCACCTTGAGCGCCATGTCGGCGCGGCCCATGCCCTGCAGCAGCACGCGCGCCGCCAGCTCGTAGGCCTGGGGCACGCTGGCGTGGCCCTTGAAGCGCCGGTCGAAGCCGCCGAGCAGGGCCAGGGCCTGCTGCGCGTCGCCCGCGTTCCAGGCGGTGCGGGCCAGCGCCAGCGTGGGGTCGGCCTCGGCCAGGGTGAACTGGGCTTCCTTGGCGCGGCAGGCCTGGTAGGCGCGCAGCGCCTCGGTGCTCTGGCCGTGGCGCAGCAGCAGCGGGATGAAGCGCTGCGCGTGGTCCAGCAGGCTCGGGGTCCGGTCCGCCAGCGCCAGGATGCGGTGGTAGCGCCGCTGCGCGGCCACTTCGTCGGGGCGCGTGCGCTGGCTTTCGTAGGCGATGCCGAGCGCGCCGTCCAGGTCGCCTTCGGTGACTTTCTGCGCTACCAGGGCGTCGGTCGCGTCCTGTTCGATCTGCTGCGGGCTGCGCAGGTCGGCGGGCGGCGTGTCGATGCCCGCGCCGGGCAGCAGGTCGATGCCGAAGGCGGCGTGGTTCTGGTACATCACGTAGCCCAGCAGGCTGCACATGACCCAGCCGAAGTAGATCAGCAGCCAGTTCAGCAGCGGCGGCAGCAGCCACCCCGGGAACACCGGCGCCAGCAGCCCCATGGCGATGACCGAGCCCTGGCTCAGCAGGAACAGGAAGAAGCACAGGAGCGCGTAGGGCCAGCCGATGGCGCGCACCGCGTCCCAGGCATTGGCGGGGTTCAGCGTGGCGCGCAGGCTGCCCGTCTGCACCAGCACGATGAGGCTGGCGGGCAGCAGGAAGCTGATGGCCAGCCAGGCCAGCTGCCCCAGCGCCGGGCGCAGGCCCTGCAGCCAGCCCGCGGCCAGGGACTGCAGCACCAGCAGGGCGAACAGCTTCCAGGGCAGGTTCTTCCATTCCTCGTCGAACTGGCCGGTGAAGTCGGCCGCGCGGTAGATGCCGCGCGAACCCAGCGCAGTGATCTTGAAGCCGTAGCGCGACGCGGCCAGCACGATGCCCAACTCCGTCGCGAGGACCACGGGCCACACGGGCACGAGGAAAAACACCAAGCTGCACAGGGACAGCAGCGTGCAGTACGCCAGGGGCTGCCCCTGCAGCGGAAAGGTGAAGAAGGCATTGAGCCGGTGCCAGAACGGGGGCAGCGGCTGGGCGGGCTCTGGCGGCCCCTGTGTGCGCAGGTTCATGGTATGGCCCGCCTCCCTCTCGCAGGCCGTGCGCAGTATAGAGAAGGGTCAGATTCCGTCCAGCGGCGCCAGCCCGTGGCGCCGCCGCGCGCGCTGGCAGGCGTCGCTGCCGTCCTCGAACTCGCGGCAGGGCGAGGGGCGCCATTCGTAGATGCCGCAGGCCACCTGCTGGCCCAGGCGGCCGGTCAGGGCGGCGCAGCGCGGCGGGCTGTGGTCGGTGCCGCGCATGCGGCGCAGGCTGGCGGTGAGCTCCACCACCAGCCCGTCGGGCACGCTGCCGCCGCACGCCTGCGTTTCGTGCGCGGAGAAATCGACGCGAAAGCTCGCGCAGCAGGCGCCGCAGGTCAGGCAGGGGTGGCTCATGGCAGGCAAGGCGGGGGGACGCTCGCATTGTGCGGCAACTGCCGCTGTCCTGACGCCCATCAAGAGAAAGTTCGGGTTTTGCCTGATAATGAGAATAGGTTTTATTGATTATTGCTACATCGTTACCACTGTGTTTATGACTTCCCACGCCACCGGGGGGCCGTCCGGCCCGCATGCCACTTTGGGCCTGGACGCTTTGCCGCGTGCCACCACCGCGCGCGTCGTGGCGCTGGCCGCAGCGCAGGACGCGCAGCAGCAGGAACTGCTGCTGCGGCTCATGGAGATCGGTTTCCTGCCCGGCGAGCCGGTGCGCGTCATCGGGCGGGGCTTTCCGGGCGGCGACCCGCTGGCCGTGCGCGTTGGCCAGGCCACGTTCGCGCTGCGCCGCCATGAGGCGGCCCTGGTGCAGGTGCAGGCGGAGGGCGTGGCATGAGCGTGGCACAGGCCCAAGCCCCGCTGCGCGTGGCGCTGCTGGGCAACCCGAATTGCGGCAAGACGGCACTGTTCAACCTGATGACCGGCGCGCGCCAGAAGGTGGCCAACTACGCCGGCGTCACGGTGGAGCGCAAGGAGGGCATGCTGCAGACGGCGGGCGGGCGGCGCGTGCGCATGCTCGATCTGCCCGGCACCTACAGCCTGCACGCGCACAGCCTGGACGAGGCCATCACGCGCGACATCGTCACCGGCCACCATGCCGCCGAGGCACCGCCCGAGCTGCTGCTGTGCGTGACCGATGCGACGCACCTGCGCCTGAACCTGCGCCTGGTGCTGGAGGCGCGCGCGCTGGGCCTGCCCATGGCGCTGGTGCTCAACATGAGCGACATGGCGCAGCAGCGCGGCATCACCATCGACCGCGAGGCGCTGTCCCAGGCGCTGGGCGTGCCGGTGCTGGCCAGCGTGGGCGTGCGCCACGATGGCGCCCACGAGCTGCTGCAGTGGCTCGACAGCGTGGCGCCTGTGGCGCCGCCGCCCATGGCCCTGCAGCTCAGCGCCGAACCGCGCCAGCGCGTGCTCGACCTGCACCACGAGGTGCAGCGCATCATGGACCTGGCGGTGCGCGAGGCGCCGGCGCACAGGCTGCTCGACGACCGCATCGACGCCGTGGTGCTGCACCCCGTGTGGGGCCTGGTGCTGCTGGCGGTGCTGCTGTTCCTGATGTTCCAGGCGGTGTTCAGTTGGGCCGAGGGGCCCATGGAGGCGATCGAGGGCGGCACGAAACTGCTGGCCGAGTGGGTGAACGCGCACATGGCCGAGGGCGTGCTGCGCAGCCTCATCACCGACGGCATGCTGGCCGGCGCGGGCGGGGTGGTGGTGTTCCTGCCGCAGATCCTGATCCTGTTCCTGTTCATCCTGGCGCTCGAAGACTCGGGCTACCTGCCGCGCGCGGCCTTCCTGCTCGACCGCGTGATGGGCACCGTGGGGCTGTCGGGGCGCTCGTTCATCCCGCTGCTGTCGAGCTTCGCCTGCGCGGTGCCGGGCATCATGGCCACGCGCTCCATCGCGAGCTGGCGCGACCGGCTGGTCACCATCCTGATCGCGCCGCTCATGACCTGCTCGGCGCGCCTGCCGGTGTATGCGCTGCTGATCGGCGCGTTCATCCCGGCGCGCACGGTGGCCGGCATCTTCAACCTGCAGGGGCTGGTGCTGTTCGGCCTGTACGTGGGCGGCATCGTCAGCGCCATGGCCGTGGCCTGGGTGGCCAAGCTGGCGCGCCGCCAGGCGGGCCCCACGCCGCTGCTCATGGAGCTGCCGGCCTACCGCCGGCCGAGCCTGCGCAGCCTGGCCATCGGGCTGTACGAGCGCGCCATGATCTTCCTGCGCCGCGTCGGCGGCATCATCCTGGCCGTGACGGTGCTGCTGTGGTTCCTCTCCAGCTTTCCCGCGCCGCCGGAAGGGGCCGAGGGCCCGGCCATCGAATACAGCTTCGCCGGGCGCATCGGCCAGGCCATCGAGCCCGTGGTGGCGCCCATCGGCTTCAACTGGCAGATCTCCATCGCCCTGGTGCCCGGCATGGCCGCGCGCGAGGTGGCGGTGGGGGCGCTGGGCACGGTGTACGCCCTGTCGGCCACGGACGACGACGCGGTGGCCGAGCAGCTCGGCCCGCTGATCGCCGCCGGCTGGTCGCTGGCCACGGCGCTGTCGCTGCTGGTGTGGTTCGTCTTCGCGCCGCAGTGCATTTCCACCATCGCCGCGGTGCGGCGCGAGACCAACGGCTGGCGCTGGCCGCTGGTGATGACGGCCTACCTGTTCGCGCTGGCCTACGGCGCGAGCTTCATCACCTACCGCGTCGCCTTGGCGCTTGGAGGAGGTTGAACCATGACCCAGGAAATCATCGTCGGGCTGATCGTGGCCCTGGCCGCGGCCTACGTGGTGTGGCGCTTTCTGCCCGCGCGCTGGCGCAAGCCCTTGCAGCGCGTGCACCCGGCCCTGGCGCGCGAGAGCGGCTGCGGCGGCTGCAGCGGCTGCTCCAGCCAGTCCAGCGGCTGCGGCTCGCACGGCCAGAAGGCGCCGTAGGCTCCTGATTCGAGAGCTGCCAGCGCTTGCTGATAAAGGGCTGGAGCGGTTTTTTACTCCAAACCTTGCGGGGGCGGCCGTGGCCCCCGCAGCGGCGTCAGGCAGGGCTCAGGGCGCCGGCCTGCGTCAGGCGCTCGGCCACCAGGAGCTTTTGCATTTCCGCCTGGCCCATGATGCCCAGGCTTTCCGCCACCTCGGCGATCGGCCGGCCCGAAGCCATGGCCGCCTTGGCGATGGCGGCGGCCTTCTCGTAGCCGATCAGCGGGTTCAGCGCGGTGACCAGCGTGACCGAGGAGGCGATGCGTTCGCCCAGCAGGTGCTGGTTGGCCACGATGCCCTCGACGCAGTGCTTCTGCAGCGTGCCGCAGGCGTGCGCCAGGTGGTGCAGGCTCTTGTGCAGCGCCCAGGCCATCAGGGGCTCGAAGGCGTTGAGCTGCAGCTGGCCGGCCTCGGCGGCCATGGTGATGGCGGCGTCGTTGCCGATGACCTCGAAGCACACCTGGTTCATCGCCTCGGGGATCACCGGGTTCACCTTGCCCGGCATGATGGACGAACCAGCCTGGCGCGCGGGCAGCTGGATGTCGCCGACCCCGGCCTGCGGGCCGGAGGACAGCAGGCGCAGGTCGTTGCTGATCTTGGACAGCTTGGCGGCGATGCGCTTGAGCACGCCGGAGATATCGACGAAGGCCCCCGTGTCCGACGTGGCGGCGATCAGGTTGCCGGCGGCCTTCACCGGCACGCCCGACAGCGCGGCCAGCGTGGGCACGACCACGTCCACATAGCCCACGGGCGCATTGATGCCGGTGCCGATGGCGGTGCCGCCCATGTTCACCTCGGTCATCAGGTAGGCGGATTCGCGCAGGCGCTTTTCGTCGTCGGCCACCATGGCGGCGAAGGCCGCGAACTCCTGGCCCAGCGTCATGGGCACGGCGTCCTGCAGCTGGGTGCGGCCGATCTTCAGGATGGGGGCGAATTCCTCTGCCTTGGCTTCAAAGGCGCCGCGCAGCTGCGCCAGGGCTTCCAGCAGCGTCTGGATGCCGGCATAGGTGGCGAGCTTGACGGCCGTGGGGTAGGCGTCGTTGGTGCTTTGCGAGGCGTTGACGTGGTCGTTCGGGTGGATCACGTCGTAGCGGCCCTTGGGCAATCCCAGGTGCTCCAGGGCACGGTTGGCGATCACCTCGTTGGCGTTCATGTTCGTGGAGGTGCCGGCGCCGCCCTGGATCACGTCCACGACGAACTGGTCGTGCAACTGGCCGGCGATCAGGTCGTCGCAGGCCTGGGCAATGGCGCGGGCGGGTGTTTCGCTGATCGCGCCCAACTGCAGGTTGGCATGGGCGGCGGCCTTCTTGACGAAGGCGAAGGCCCGGATCAGCGCGGGCATGGCGGCCACGGACTGGCCAGTGATGGGGAAGTTCTCGACGGCGCGGGCGGTGTGGATGCCCCAGTAGGCGTCGGGAGGGATGGTCTTGATGCCGATGAAATCGTGTTCTTGGCGCATGGTGCGTTCCAGAAAAAAGAGGGGAAGAAAAAAGACGGGCCCCATGGACAAACGCCGCCTGGGTGGCAGGCGGCGTTGTCGAGGGGCCCCCGCGCGGGGGGCGCAGGGGGAGGGCACACAGGGGTGCACATGTGCCAATGCCCTGGAGGCCAGGCGTCAGGGATGGCTGACGCACCGCCACGCAGGGCATTGGGGGCGCATTATGGCCCGGATAGGCGCGTGAAGGGGGAAGCGACGAAGTCGCTCAGGGGGTTGTCCTCATGCAATACGGCCGAGCAGCAGGTATTCCATGAGCGCCTTTTGCACGTGCATGCGGTTCTCCGCCTCGTCCCAGACCACGGACTGGGGGCCGTCGATCACGTCGGCCTGCACCTCCTCGCCGCGGTGGGCCGGCAGGCAGTGCATGAACAGGGCATCGGGCTTGGCGGCGGCCATCATCTCGGTGTCCACGCACCAGTCAGCGAAGGCCTTCTTGCGCGCCTCGTTCTCGGCCTCGTAGCCCATGCTGGTCCACACGTCGGTGGTGACCAGGTCGGCGCCGCGGCAGGCGTCCATCGGGTTACTGAAAAATTGATAGCTGCCAGCGCTTGCCCCGCCTGGGCCAACGGCCAATTTCTCATCGATCTCGTAGCCGCTGGGCGTGCTCACGTGCACCTTGAAGCCGAGGATCTCGGCGGCCTGCAGCCAGGTGTTGGCCATGTTGTTGCCGTCGCCCACCCAGGCCACGGTCTTGCCGGCGATGGAGCCGCGGTGCTCGATGTAGGTGAAGATGTCGGCCAGGATCTGGCAGGGGTGGAACTCGTTCGTCAGGCCGTTGATGACGGGCACGCGCGAGTATTCGGCGAAGCGCTCGATCTTGGCCTGCTCGAAGGTGCGGATCATCACGATGTCGGTCATGCGGCTGATGACCCGCGCCGAATCCTCGATGGGTTCGGCGCGGCCGAGCTGGCTGTCGCCCGTGGTCAGGTGCACCACGCTGCCGCCCATCTGGTACATGCCGGCCTCGAAGCTCACGCGCGTGCGCGTGCTGGCCTTCTCGAAGATCATGGCCAGCGTGCGGTCGGCCAGCGGGTGGTACTTCTCGTAGGTCTTGAAGCGCTTCTTGATCAGCGCGGCGCGCTCGAACAGGTAGGCGTATTCGCCGGCGCTGAAGTCCTTGAATTGCAGGTAGTGTTTCATGGCGGCGGCCGGCTTCATTGCGCCAGCAGGGCTTTGACCAGGGGGGCGAGGCGCGCAACGATCTCGTCGGCCTCGGCGGTGGTGAGGATCAGCGGCGGCACGATGCGGATCACGCTGTCGGCCGTCACGCTCAGCAGCAGCCCGGCCTCGGCCGCCTGGCCGATGAGCGCGCCGCAGGGGCGGTCCAGCTCCACGCCCAGCATCAGGCCCTGGCCGCGGATCTCCTTCACGCCGGGCAGGCCGCCCAGCGCGCGTTCCAGGCCCGCCTTCAGGTGGGCGCCCACGGTGGCGGCGTTTTCCAGCAGGCCGTCCTCCTCCATGATGCGGATGGTTTCCACACCCGCGCGCATGGCCAGCGGGTTGCCGCCGAAAGTGGTGCCGTGGTTGCCGGGCTGCAGCACGTCGGCGGCCTTCGGGCCGGCCACCACGGCGCCGATCGGCACGCCCGAGCCCAGGCCCTTGGCCAGGGGCATCACGTCGGGCACGATGCCCGCCCATTGGTAGGCGAACCACTTGCCGGTGCGGCCCATGCCGCACTGCACCTCGTCGATCATCATGAGCCAGCCGCGCTCGTCGCACAGCTTGCGCAGGTCGCGCAGGTATTCGGCGCGCGCGGGGTTGATGCCGCCCTCGCCCTGGATGGTCTCGAAGAACACCGCCACCACGTTGGGGTTGCCCTCGGTGGCCTGCTTGATGGCCTCGATGTCGTTCAGCGGCACACGGATGAAGCCTTCCACCAGCGGGCCGAAGCCGCTGCGGATCTTGGGGTTACTCGTGGCCGACATGGTGGCGATGGAGCGGCCGTGGAAAGCCTTGTCGTAGACCACGATCTCGGGGCTGGCGATGCCCTTGTCCACGCCGAACTTGCGCGCGATCTTGATTGCGGCCTCGTTGGCTTCCAGGCCGGAGTTGCAGAAGAACACCTTGCTCATGCCCGACAACGCCACCAGCCTGGCGGCCAGCTGTTCCTGGCCGGGTACGTGGTAGTAGTTCGAGGTGTGGATCAGCTTGGCGATCTGCTCCTGCAGCGCGGGCACGAACCGGGGGTGGTTGTGGCCCAGCGTGTTCACGGCGATGCCGCCCAGCCCGTCGAGGTATTCCTTGCCATTCACGTCCCACACGCGGCAGCCCTGGCCTCGCTCCAGCGCGATGGGCACGCGGCCATAGGTGTTCATCACGTGGGGTGAGGCAGCCTCGATGAAAGCGGACATGCGGACGATCTCCAAAGCGGTGGCGGGCCGGGGGCCTTGCCGGGTCAAAAGGGAAGCGAGATTTTAGGGCGTGTCCTTCATCAATTCCCCCACGCGCTGACCCCGCAATGTGGATGGATGCGCGAAGCGGGGCGCAGCCCATGGTCATCCATGGGCAAGCCACGCGACAAAGCAGACGCCGCATTGCGGGGCCAGCCCGAAGGGAAAGCCAGCCAGGCCGTGCATTGCGTCGTTGCCCTTCGTTTGTGTAGCCAAGCTACACAGCGCTCAGGGCGCCTAGCACTGCACGGCCTGGCTGGCTTTCGCGTGGGGGAATTGATGGAGGACACGCCCTGGAGTGCGCAGCCCACCCGGTGTACGGGTTCGCCCCGTTGCATGCAGATGCGTTGCGAAATACCGGATTAGAGGGCTGACTCTTATATAAGAGTTAGAATCCGCAGGTTTTGCGCCAGGGTGGCGATCCTGCCGGCGCAGTCCCTCTCCACGATGCACGATGGCGACCTGAATGGCGATACAACCTGACACCCGAGAAGTCTTCATCCAGGGCATCACCCACGAGGGGCGCACCTTCCGCCCGAGCGACTGGGCGGAGCGGCTGGCCGGCGTGATGAGCCAGTTCCGCCCGGGAGGGACGCGCCCCGGCAGCCACCTGAGCTATTCCCCCTGGTGCATCCCCACCACGCTGAACGGCGTGAAGTGCGTGGTGGTGCACCGCGACCTGCAGGCGCACGAGCCCATGGCCTGGGATTTCGTGCTCAATTTCGCCAAGGACAACAACCTGCAGATCGCCGAGGCCTGCCTGCTGCCCGACGAGCCCAAGCCCCGGGGCTGAGGCAGCGCCTCATTGCGCATTGCCTTCCTGGCCCTGCCGCCTTTCATGCGCCCACGAAAAAACCGCCCGAAGGCGGTTTTCCGTTTTGCTGACAGCGCACCCGTTACAAACGGCGGGTGGCCGGGGCCACCCGTGCGATTGCCTGAAAGGGTCAGGCGGCCAGTGCCAGGGCCTTGACCTTGGCGGACAGGCGGCTCTTGTCGCGAGCGGCCTTGTTCTTGTGGAAGATGCCCTTGTCGGCAATGGTGTCGAGCACGGACTGGGCCTTGGCGAACAGTTCGGTGGCCTTGGTCTTGTCGCCGGCCAGGACGGCCTTCTCGACGTTCTTGACGGCGGTGCGGTACTTCGAGCGCAGCGAGGTGTTGGCTGCGTTCAGCTTGACGCCTTGGCGCGCGCGCTTGCGGCCCGATGCCAGGCGGGGGTTCTTTTTCTTCGGCTTAGCAGATGCCATGGTATGTGTTCCTTGTGTCTGAGGATGATGTCAGCAAAGCCGAGCATTATAGCCCGGCCCTGCTCGGCAGGCAGGGGCGATGGTGCGCATACACTCCCGCCGGTGTCTCTGTTCAAAGCCGCCTCCACCGTTTCGCTGCTGACCCTTGCCTCCCGGGTGACGGGCCTGGCCCGCGATCTGCTCATGGCGTCGATCTTCGGCGCCAATGCACTCACCGACGCGTTCAACGTCGCCTTCCGCATTCCCAACCTGTTCCGGCGCCTGTTCGCCGAAGGCGCTTTCAGCCAGGCCTTCGTGCCCGTGCTGGCCGCCTCCAGGGCCCAGCATGGAGAGGAGGCCACGCGCCATCTGATCGACAGCGTGGCCACGGTGCTGGCCTGGGTGCTGCTGCTGGCCTGCGTGCTGGGCGTGGCGGGCGCGCCCGTGCTGGTCTGGCTGCTGGCAAGCGGCCTGCGGCAGAACCCCGAGAGCTACCAGGCGGCGGTGCTCATGACGCGCTGGATGTTCCCCTACATCGGCTTCATGTCGCTGGTGGCGCTGGCGGCCGGGGTGCTCAATACATGGAAGCGTTTCGCCGTGCCGGCGGCCACGCCGGTGCTGCTCAACCTGTGCATGATCGCGGCGGCCTGGCTCGGGGCGCCGCAGTTCGCCGCGCGCGGCATCGAGCCCATCTACGCCATGGCCGGGGGCGTGGTGCTGGGCGGGGTGCTGCAACTGGGGGCGCAGTTGCCGGCGCTGTACCGCATGGGGCTGCTGCCGCGCATCGGCGTCACGTGGGCGGCGGTGCGTACCGCGTATGGCGATGAGGGCGTGCGCCGCATTCTCCGGCTGATGGCGCCCGCGCTGCTGGGCGTGGGCGTGGCGCAGGTGTCGCTGATGATCAATACCCAGATCGCGTCCTACCTGGCACCGGGCAGCGTGACCTGGCTGTTCTACGCCGACCGGCTGATGGAGTTCCCGACGGCGCTGCTCGGCGTGGCGCTCGGCGTGGTGCTCACGCCCCAGCTGGCGGCGGCCAAGGCGGCGGGCGATGCCGCGCGCTATTCGGCCATGCTCGACTGGGGGCTGCGCATCGTCGTGCTGCTGGCGGTGCCCTGCGCCGTGGGGCTGCTGACGCTGGCCGACCCGCTGGTGGCCACGCTGTTCCACTACGGCGCGCTACGCGATGCTGACGTGGGCGAGATCGGCCGTGCCCTTGCGGGCTACGGCGTGGGCCTGCTCGGGCTCGTGGCCATCAAGGTGCTGGCGCCGGGCTACTACGCCAGCCAGGATATCCGCACGCCGGTGCGCATCGCCATCGCCGTGCTCGTCATCACGCAGGTGCTGAACCTGGCGCTCGTGCCCTGGGTGCAGCACGCCGGGCTGGCCTTGTCGATCGGCCTGGCGGCGCTGGTGAATGCCGCGTGGCTGCTCATCGGCCTGCTGCGGCGCGGCAGCTACCGCCCCCAGCCGGGCTGGGGGCGCTATGCGCTGCAGGTCGTGGCGGCGAGCACGCTCATGGCGCTGCTGCTGGTGGCGGCGGCGCAGTCCTTCGACTGGATCGGCCTGCGCGCGCATGCCGGCCAGCGCGTGGCCTTGCTCGCGGCTGTGCTGGCGGCCGCCGCACTGCTGTACTTCGGCGCCTTGTGGGCTGCCGGGCTCAAGCTGCGGCAGCTGCTGCGCCGCTGATCCTTGGCGGGGCCTGGCTTGACGCCGCCCCGCCACCACCTTACAACCAAGCCATGACCCTGCGCTACAGCGCCCCCACGGCACTTGAATATTTCGCCACCCTGGTGCACAGCGACGAGCACTTCCCGCTGTTCGAGGCTGCCGCCTGCGTGGCCCATGATGAGTACCCGGAACTCGACGTGCAGCAGCTCCTGGGCGATGTCGACCAACTGCAGGCGCGGCTGCGCCGGCGGCTCGCGCCGGATGCCGGGTCGCTGCAGCGCCTGCAGGTGCTGAACCAGTTCTTCTACGGCGACCTGGGCTTCGGCGGCAACGTCAACAACTACTACGACCCCGAGAACAGCTACCTCAACGCCGTGCTGCGCACGCGCCGGGGCATTCCGGTGTCGCTGGCGGTGCTGTGGATGGAGCTGGCCCAGGGCCTGGGGCTGCAGGTGCGCGGCATCACGTTCCCGGGGCATTTCATGGTGAAGGCGCTGCTGCCCCAGGGGCAGGCCGTGCTGGATCCGCTCACGGGGCAGTCGCTCTCGCGCGAGGAACTGCTGGAGCGGCTGGCGCCCTACCAGCGCCGGGAAGGCGTGCTGGGCGACGATGAGCCGCCGCTGGGCCTGTATCTGCAGGCGGCCGCGCCGCGCGACATCCTGGCGCGCATGCTGCGCAACCTCAAGGAAATCCACCAGTCGCAGAAGGACTACCCGCGCCTGCTGTCGGTGCTCGACCGCCTGGTCGTGCTGCAGCCCGAGATGTGGGACGAGCGCCGCGACCGGGGCCTGGCGCATGCGGCCTGCGGACATACCCAGCAGGCCGTGGCCGACCTGGAGGCCTACCTGGCCCATGCCGTGCGGCAGGGCACCGAGGCCGGGGAAATCGCGCAGCGCCTGGGGGCGCTGCGCGGGGGCTGAGATTCAGCTTGCCTTGACGGCCAGCACCGGGCAGGGCGCGGTCATCAGGATTTCCTGCGCCATGCTGCCCAGCAGCAGCTTGCCCACGGCGGTGCGCTTGCGCAGGCCGATGACGAGCACCGACACCTGCTCCGACTCCACCAGCCCGACGATTTCGTCGATGGTGCTGTTGCCGCGCACGAACTGCTTGAACTCGGCCTGGACCGGCAGCTTGGCCAGGCGTTCCTCCACGCGCTCGACCTCGTAGCCGTTGACGATGGCTTCGTCCTGCCCGCCGCCCGGGCCGGCGTTGACGACCACGAGCCGCTCGTTGCGGCGGGTGGCGATTTCGATAGCTTTGTCCAGCGCGGCCTGGCCTTCGGGGCGGGCTACATAGGCGACGAGAATGGTCATGCGTTGTCTTCCTTGGCTTGTGTCGAGAGGGGTCTGACAGAAATACAAAAAGTGCCTGCGGCACTGCCGGGCAGCATAGCCCAATGCCAAGGGGTTTGCGAAGACCCGGCTGTCACGGTCAGCGCAGCGCGCGCCCCGAAGGGGTGCCGGGGCGCCCGAACTGCCGCCATGCGCGGCGCAGTTGCGTGTCGGAGCCGAACCCCGCGAGTTCGGCGGCCAGCGTCACGCTGTGGCCCGCCTGCAGCGCCGCTTCGGCGGCGGCCAGGCGGATGTGGCGCAGGTACGCCAGGGGCGCGATGCCCGCGTGCTGCATGAACAGCCGGGTGAGGTGGCGTGGCGAGGCATGGGCCACGGCGGCCATGGCGGGCACGCTCCAGTCGGCCCGCGGCTGCTGGGACACGGCGTCCTGCACGCGGTGCAGCGCGGCGTGCAGATGGCTGCGGTGGTGCAGGAAGGGCGAGAGCCCGGGGTCGTGCGGGCCGCGCCGCAGCGCCACCACCATGGCCTGCGCCACGCGCGCCGCCACGGCCGGCCCGCAGACCTGGGCGATGCGGTGCAGCACCAGGTCGATGCCCGTGGTCACGCCGGCGCTGCTGTGCAGCGCGCCGTCCTGCACGAACACGCGGTTGGCCACCACGTCGCAGCGCGGCTCAGCGGCGGCGAGTTCGTCCAGGTGCTGGTGGTGCGTGGTGGCGCGGCGCCCGGCGAGCAGGCCGGCGCGCGCGGCCAGCAGCGCGCCCGCGCACACGGTGACGAGTTCCAGCCGCCCTGGCACGGGCCGCAGGCCGCGCAGCCAGTGCAGCAGTGCGTGCGCCTCGGGTGTATCCAGCGCGGTGTGGGTGCCGGGCAGGCCGGCGAGCACCACCCAGGCCGGGGCCGGCAGGGAGGCGGGCAGCGGCTCCAGCCCGGCCAGCGCCACGCCGACCGAAGTGACGGCCTGGGGCGCGGGGCTGGCGAAGCGCAGCACGAAACGCGGCGGCAGCCCCTGGGACGCCAGTACCTGGTTGGCGATGCGCAGCGCCTCCGCCGGGCCGGCCCAGTCGAGGGCCAGGCCGTGCGGCAGCAGCGCGAACACGGCGTGGATCGGCTCCGCTGTCATGGCGGGCTGTCCTGGGCCGTGCGCGCCAGCGCTTCGTCCACGCGGCACAGCGTGGCGAAACGCCCCCGCAGCACGGTGGCGGTGCGCGCCACGATGTCCTCGGCGCGCAGTGGCTCGCCATCGGGCTGCCGCATGTCGAAGGTGAGCGTGGCTTCGGGCACAAAATCCACGGCCCAGCCGAGGTCCGATGCATGGCGCGCGGTGGTTTCGCAGCATTGCTCGGTGCGGATGCCGCTGACGATGAGGCGCCCGATGCCCTGGCGCGTGAGCCAGACGTCGAGGCCCGTGCCCACGAGGGCGCTGTGGCGCGACTTGGTGAACGTGGCGGCGGGCGTGAACGCGGCCAGGCCGTCGAGCGGGCGCACATGGCCGCTGGCCTGGGAGAACGGGTTGGCGGCGGTTTCGGGCCCGTCGCAGTGCAGCACGCGCACGATGGGAATGCCCTGCCGGGCGCAGCCCGCGATGAGGGCGTTCTGCGCGGCCAGCCAAGCGGGCAGGTGCCGCTCCGAGAAGAACGGGCGGTGGCGGAACGACTCCTGCGCATCGATCACAACGAGACAGGTTTTCATGGCGCTTTCCTTGGGCGATGGTGATGGATGGCGCCCATCATCCGCCGCCTGCGGCGGCCCGTCCGCCCGGCGCGCGCCACGCACCGGTCGGATCAGGACATTTTCCGGCAACGCCCCCGGCGCCTACACCAGATGCGCCGCCTGCAGCTCTTTCTTGAGGTAGGCGTACATCAGCGGCGCGGCTACCAGCCCGGCCGGGCCGAAGACGGCCTCGGCCGTGAACATCACCGCCAGCAGTTCCCACACGCCCATGTGCGTGCGCTGCCCCACCACCTTGGCGTTGATGACGTACTCGGCCTTGTGGATCAGCACCAGGAAGCCCAGGCAGGCCAGCGCCGCCATGGGCGATACCGAGAGGCCGACGATGGTGATGACCACGTTGCACAGCAGGTTGCCGACGATGGGGATCAGCCCGGCCAGGAAGGTGAGCGTGATGAGCGCCGGCGTGTAGGGCAGCTCCAGCTTCCACAGCGGCAGCAGCACCAGCAGGAACAGCGCGGTGAGCGCGGTGTTGAAGGCCGCGATCCAGAACTGCGCCGCCACGATCTGGCGGAAGGCCTCGCCCAGCAGGCGGATGCGCTGCGACAGCGCCTGCGCCAGCGGCCGGCGCGCCAGGCCCGGGTGGCGCACGGCGGCCAGGGTGCCGATGAGCAGGCCCACGTAGGCGTGCAGCAGGCCGCCGAGCCAGGCGCGGCCGGCCGTGGCCAGGGCGCCGGACTTGGCCGCCAGGTAGCTGGCGATGCTGCGCTGGATGTCGGCCGCGCCCTCGGGCAACTGCATGGCGATGTCGGGCGGCAGCTTCAGGCGCAGCTCCAGCACGGTGCGCGCCATGAAGTCGAGCAGCTCGCGGTACTGCGCCGGCGCCGAGACGATGTAGGAACGCGAGTGCGACAGCGCCAGCGCCACCAGCAGCAGCGGCGAGAGGATGACCAGCGTGGCGGCGGCGATCTGGCCGGCGCGCGATGCACCCTTGCTGCCGGGCAGCTTGCGCCGCAGCCACGCCAGGCGCGGCGCCAGCCAGCGCGTGACCAGGAAGCCCAGGCAGGCGCACAGCAGCCCGGGCAGCAGGCCGCGTTCCATGACCAGCAGCAGGGCCGCGGCCATCAGCAGGTAGCTGGCGACCTGCACGCCGCGCGCGTTGTGCGCGGTGTTCGCAAGCATGGCGCCGCGTCAGCCCACCGTGACGGCCGCGCCGGTGCCACGCGCGGCGATGGTGCCGATGGCGTGGACGCGCTCGCCCAGGCCGCGCAGCGTGGCGGCCGTGGCCTCGGCGGCGTCGGCGGACACCACCACCACCATGCCGATGCCGTTGTTGAAGGTGCGGTTCATCTCGATGTCGTCGATGCCGGCCGTCTTTTGCAGCCAGGCGAACAGCTCGGTCTGCGGCCAACTGCCGGCCTGCAGGTGCGCGACCAGGCCTTCGGGCAGCACGCGCGGGATGTTCTCCAGCAGGCCGCCGCCGGTGATGTGGGCCAGGGCCTTGATGGGGTGCTTTTCAAGCGCGGCCAGCACGTTCTTCACGTACAGGCGCGTGGGCTCCATGATGGCCTGCCTGAAGGGCTTGCCGTCGAGCGTGGCGGGCACGCTGGCGCCCGCGCGCTCGATGCATTTGCGCACCAGGCTGAAGCCGTTGGAGTGCACGCCGCTCGACGCCAGGCCCAGCACCACATCGCCAGCCTGCACGTCCTGGCCGGTGAGGATCTTCGACTTCTCGACCGCGCCCACGGCGAAGCCCGCCAGGTCGTACTCGCCGGCCGGGTACATGCCGGGCATCTCGGCCGTCTCGCCGCCGATCAGGGCGCAGCCGCTGAGCTCGCAGCCGCGCGCGATGCCGCCTACCACGGCGGCAGCGGTGTCCACGTCGAGCTTGCCGCAGGCGAAGTAGTCGAGGAAGAACAGCGGCTCGGCGCCCTGCACCAGCACGTCGTTCACGCTCATGGCCACGAGGTCGATGCCCACGGTGTCGTGCATGTTCCACTCGAAGGCCAGCTTGAGCTTGGTGCCCACGCCGTCGGTGCCGCTCACCAGCACCGGCTCCCGGTAGCGCTTGGGCACCTCGAACAGTGCGCCGAAGCCGCCGATGCCGGCCATCACGCCTTCGCGCAGGGTCTTCTTGGCCAGCGGCTTGATGCGCTCGACCAGCGCGTCGCCCGCGTCGATGTCGACGCCGGCGTCTTTGTACGAAATGGGAGGGGTGGCAGAGGAGCTCATGCAGGTTCCGTGGTGCGGGAGGCGCCCGCGGGGCGGGCCAAAAGCACGAATTTTAAGGGGCTGCCCGGCCGGGGCAGGGCAGCCGGCACATTCGCGGGGGCTTTCTTCCTGCTGTGCGGATTAAAATGCCCGGCTCCCGTCTCGCCTCGTTCCTTGCCGCAGCCGCCTACGGCAAGGGGCCTCTACCATCCTCCCGCATGCCGCCTCTTCCCTTGACGTTCGTTATGCCTGCCACCGGCCGGGGGCGGGCATGAGCCACATGAAGCAATTGGCGCTGGACATCGGCCTGGCCCCCGTGCCCACGCTGGCGCGCTTCTTCCCCGGGCCCAACGAGGCGGTGCTGCAGCACCTGCGCCTGGCGGTGGAGAGCGACAGCGGCGGTGCGCTGCGCGCGGCCGTGCCCATGTACCTGTGGGGCGAGTCCGGCTGCGGCAAGACGCATCTGCTCAAGGCCGTGCGCGAGGCGCTGCGCGAGCGCGGCCTGGGCGCGGGCTGGCTCGACGCCGCCAGCGCGCAGCCGCCCGCGTTCGACGAAGGCTGGGCGGCGGTGCTGCTCGACGACGTGCACCTGTACTCCACCGCGCAGCAGGCCATGGCGTTCAACTGGTTCGTCAACGCCACCAGCCCCGCCACCGGCACGCCGCGCTGGGTGCTGGCTGCGGGCAGCGTGCCGCCCGCCGACCTGCCGCTGCGCGACGACCTGCGCTCGCGCCTGGGCTGGGGCCACGTGTTCCAGCTGCACCTGCCCGACGAAACGGCGCGCCGCGCCGTGCTGCGCCAGGAGGCCGACGCGCGCGGCATCTTCCTGGGCGACGACGTGATGGACTACATGCTGCGCCGCTTCTCGCGCGACCTGGGCAGCCTGATGCAGCTGCTCGACCAGCTCGACGGCTTTGCCCTGCGCACCCAGCGCGCCATCACCATTCCGCTGCTCAAGACCATGCTGGAGACGGAGTGAGTTCTATTAATGAAATTGGCCTCCAGCCCTTGCCAGGCAAGCGCTGGCAGCTATCAAAACAGGAGGAGCGCCGCACGCGGCGCCAACACCTTGGCACACACTGACACGCAGGCCCGCCGCCCCCGGCTGGCCCTGTTCGACCTCGACCACACGCTGCTGCCGCTCGACTCGGACTACGAGTGGGGCGAGTTCACCATCCGCATCGGCTGGCGCGACGCGGCCGAGTTCGGCCGGCGCAACGCCGCCTTCTACGCCGACTACCAGGCCGGCCGTCTCAACGTGCCCGACTATGTGCGCTTCGCCACCGAGGCCGTGCGCGAGCGCGGCCCGCAGGAGGCGGCGCAGGCGCACGCGCGCTTCATGCGCGAGGTCATCGCGCCCGCCATCCGCCCCGAGGCGCTGGCGCTGCTGCGCCGCCACCAGGCGGCGGGCGACCAGGTGCTCATCGTCACCGCCACCAACGAATTCGTCACGCGCCCCATTGCCCAGGCGCTGGGCGTGCCCGAGCTGCTGGCGCTGGAGCTGGCGCGCGGCCCCGACGGCTGGTACACCGGCGAGATTGCGGGCGAGGCCACCATGCGCGAAGGCAAGGTGCGCCGCATGGCGCGCTGGCTGGCCGAGCGCGGCCTGGCCTGGGACGCGGTGGAGAGCACCTTCTACAGCGACTCCACCAACGACCTGCCCCTGCTGGAGACCGTGAACCACCCCGTGGCCACCAACCCCGACGCGCGCCTGCGCGCCATCGCGCAAGCGCGCGGCTGGCCCATCCTCGACCTGTTTTCCGAGCAACCATGATCAAGACTTTCATCGACAAGCTGCTGGGCAAGGCCGAAGGCGCGAAGCCGCGCAAGCCGCGTTTCGGCAAGCGCGTGGACGTGCCCGCCAGCGTGCACGGCATCAACCCCGAGCTGGTGGACCGGCGCGCGGTGGACGTGGTGCGCACGCTGCAGGACGCGGGCTTCGAGGCCTACATCGTCGGCGGCGCCGTGCGCGACCTGCTGCTGGGCCTGCGCCCCAAGGACTTCGACGTGGCCACCAACGCCACGCCCGAGCAGGTCAAGGGGCTGTTCCGGCGCGCCTTCATCATCGGCAAGCGCTTTCGCATCGTGCACGTGGTGCACGGGCGCGGGCGCGAGCACGAGGTGATCGAGGTCTCCACCTTCCGCGCCTACCTGGACAACAGCGCGGCCGAGCAGGTCAGCGGCAACGAGCGCACCAGCAAGGCCCAGCTCTCGGGCATGCAGCATGCCGTGGACGCTTCGGGCCGCGTGCTGCGCGACAACGTCTGGGGCCCGCAGGACCAGGACGCGGCGCGGCGCGACTTCACCGTCAACGCCATGTACTACGACCCCGAGACCCAGGTCGTGGTGGACTACCACAAGGGCATCGAGGACGCGCAAAAGCGCGTGCTGCGCATGATCGGCGACCCGGCCACGCGCTACCGCGAGGACCCGGTGCGCATCATCCGCGCCGTGCGCTTCGCCGCCAAGCTCTCCAGCCTCGGCTTCGCCCTGGAGCCCAAGACCGGCAAGCCCCTGGTGGCCAGCCAGCACCTGCTGCAGGAGGTGCCGCAAAGCCGCCTGTTCGACGAAATGCTCAAGCTGTTGCAGACCGGCCACGCGCTGGCCTCGGTGGAGCAACTGCAGAAGCTCGGTCTGGAAAAAGGCATCTACCCGCTGCTCGACGTGGTGGTGCAGCGCGCCGGCAACCCGCTGGTGCGCGCCGTGCTGCAGGACACCGACCGCCGCGTGGCCGAGGGCAAGGCCGTGGCGCCGAGCTTCCTGCTCGCCTGCGTGCTGTGGCAGGACGTGAAGGCCGGCTGGGAGCAGCGCCTGGCGCGCGGCGAGCACGCCTTCCCGGCGCTGCAGGATGCCATCGACGAAGCGTTCGAGCAGCGCATCGGCGACGTCTCGGGCCGTGGCAAGCTGGCCGCCGACATGCGCGAGATCTGGGTCATGCAGCCGCGCTTCGACAAGCGCTCGGGCAGCCAGCCCTTCAGCATGGTGGCGCACATCCGCTTTCGCGCCGGGTTCGACTTCTTCCGCCTGCGCGCCGACGTGGGCGAGGCCAGCGACGAGCTGGTCGAGTGGTGGCAGGAGTTCTCCCTGACCGACGACGCGCGCCGCGAGGACATGATGGCCCAGGTGCGCGAGGAGCAGCGCCAGGCCCAGCGCGCCCAGCAGCGCAAGGCCCCGGCCGTGGCGCACCGCGTGCCCAAGGCCGATGGCGCCGAGCCGCCGGCCCCGGCGGACGACGCCGCCCCCGCCACCGACGCGCCGAAGAAGCGCCGCCGCCGCCGCCGCAAGCCCGGCGGCGGGCAGGGCGGCGCCAGCGATGCGGGGCAGGGTGACTGACCCTGTTCTGCCGGCCTTGGCCTGGATCGGCCTGGGCGCCAACCTCGGCGATGCGCGCGCCGCGCTGGCGGGTGCCGTGCAGGCCATGGCGCGGCTCCCCGGCACCGATGTGCTGCGCGTGTCCTCGCTGTACCGCAGCGCGCCCGTGGACGCCACCGGCCCGGACTACCTGAACGCCGTGGCCGCGCTGCGCACCGCGCTGGCGCCGCAGGCGCTGCTGCAGGCCCTGCAGGCGCTGGAGCAGGCGGCGGGCCGCGAGCGCCCCTACCGCAACGCGCCGCGCACGCTGGACCTCGACGTGCTGCTCTACGGCGACCAGTCCATCGCCACCCCCACGCTCACCGTGCCGCACCCGCGCCTGTGGGAGCGCGCCTTCGTGCTGCGGCCGCTGGTCGAGCTGCGCCCCGGCTGGGCCACGCCCGAACAGCTGCAGGCCGTGGCCGGGCAGCGCATCGAATGCCTGGGGGCGTGGTGACTCGCATTACGATGCGTACCCGTTTCCTCCATCCCTCCGCGCCCTTTGCCTTTATGTACTCAAATTTCATAGCTACTACCGCTTGCCAGCAAAGGGCTGGAGGGCAATTTTATGCCTTTTCGGGCGCAGCCGCGCGGCTGCGCCGGAGCGCGCCATGAACCCTCCAAGCCCTGCCATGCAGCCGCCGCGTGAACTGGCATCGCTCTCCTGCGTCGTGCCCTGCTACAACGAGGCGCGCAACCTGGAGCAACTGCTGCCGCTGCTGCGCGCCAAGCTGGCCAGCCTGGCGCCGCGCTGGGAGATCGTGCTGGTGGACGACGGCAGCACCGACGCCACGGCCGAGCGCATGCGCGAGTGGACGCGCGAGCCCGGCGTGCGCGCCGTGCTGCTGTCGCGCAACTTCGGCAAGGAGGCGGCGCTGAGCGCGGGCCTTGAAGCCGCTGCGGGCGACGCGGTGGTGATGATGGACTCCGACATGCAGCACCCGCCGGCGCTGCTCGACACCTTCGTGCGCCACTGGCGCGCCGGGGCCGACGTGGTGTACGCCGTGCGCGAGCACCGCGAGGCCGAGTCGGCCTTCAAGCGCGTGGGCACCGACTGGTTCTACGGCCTTATCAACGGCGGCGAGCGCTTCCGCCTGCCGCCGGGCGCGGGCGACTTCCGCCTCATGGACCGCAAGGTGGTGCAGGCGCTGCTGGCGCTGCCCGAGCGCAACCGCTTCATGAAGGGCCTGTACGCCTGGGTCGGCTTCGACGCCGTGGCCGTGCCCTACCTGCCCGACGAACGTGCCCACGGCACCAGCCATTTCAGCAAGCGGCGCCTGATCCGCTTCGGCATCGACGGGCTCACCGCCTTCTCGGTGTGGCCGCTGCGCGCGGTGATCGGGCTGGGCTTTGTGCTCGCGCTGGCGGCGTTCGGCTACGGCGCGTACCTGACGCTCGAATACTTCCTGCACGGCCACGAAGTCGGCGGCTGGACCACCATCGTCGTCAGCCTGATGCTGTTCGTCGGCATCCAGCTCGTGTCGCTCGGCGTGGTGGCCGAGTACGTGGGGCGCATCTACGAAGAGGTCAAGTGCCGGCCGCTGTACCTGGTCAAGCGCGAGCTGGGCCGGGGCCTGCGGGACGAGGCATGAGCTGCCACGAACAGAGCGCTGGACAGGGCGCCGGACACGGCGGCGCCTGGCGCGACGCCCTGGCCACCCTGGCCCTGGTGGCGGCCTGGCTCGCCGCCACGGCCTGGCTGCGCCCCCTCATGGTGCCCGACGAAGGGCGCTACGCCGGCGTGGCCTGGGAGATGGTGCGCTCGGGCGACTGGCTCACCCCCACGCTCAACGGCCTGCCGTTCTTCCACAAGCCGCCGCTGTTCTACTGGCTCTCGGGCGCGGCGCTGTCGCTGTTCGGGCTGGTGGAGATCGCCGGGCGCGCGGCCTCGCTGTGCGGCGCCACGCTGGGCAGCATGGCGCTGTACCTGTTCACGCGCCACTGGTGCGGGCAGGCGGCGGCGCGGCGCACGCTGTGGGTGCTGCTGTTGCAGCCGCTGCTGTTCATCGGCGGGCAGTTCGCCAACCTCGACATGCTGGTGGCTGGCTGCATCACCGCCACGGTGCTGGCACTGGCGCACGCGGCGCTGCGCTTCGAGCAGGGCCAGCCGCACCGCCGCGCGCTCTGGCTGGGCTACGCGCTGGCCGGGCTGGGCGTGCTGGCCAAGGGGCTGATCGGCTTCGTCATCCCGGCGCTGACGCTCGGCCTGTGGCTGCTGCTGCGCTGGCGCTGGCGCACGCTGTGGGCGCTGCTGAGTTTGCCCGGCGCGGGCATCTTCCTGCTGGTGGCGGCGCCCTGGTACGTGGCCATGCAGATGCGCTTCGACGACTTCCTGCACTACTTCTTCGTGGTGCAGCATTTCCAGCGCTTCTCGGTGGGCGGCTTCAACAACGTCATGCCGGTGTGGTTCTATCCCGCCGTGCTGGCGCTGCTGAGCCTGCCCAGCCTGGTGTGGTGCCCGCACCTGCTCGACCGCGGCTACTGGGCCGAGGCGGTGGGCGCACGGGCCACGCCGCAGGGTGCGGTGCGCCTGCTGATGCTGGTGGCCGTGGGCAGCGTGCTGCTGTTCTTCTCCATCCCCAAGTCCAAGCTGGTGGGCTACGTGCTGCCGGCCGTGGCGCCGCTGGCCTGGCTGCTGGCCGACGCCAGCCAGCGCCTGGCCACCACCCCGGGGCGCCGCCGCGCCTGGGCCGCCAGCGTCGCCAGCGGCGGGCTGCTGGCGCTGGCCGTGGTGGGGTGGCTGACGCTGCACCAGGACTATTCGCTGCGCAGCCTGGGCCAGACATTGGGCGCCGAGCGCCAGGCGGACGAGCCCGTCTACATGCTCGAGGAATACTTCTACGACGTGCCGTTCTACGCCCGCCTGCGCGCGCCGGTGCACGTGGTGGACGACTGGGGCACGCCCGCCGTGAAGCAGCGCGACAACTGGCGCAAGGAAATCGCCGACGCCGGCGAGTTCGACCCGGCCGCCGCGCAGCGCCTGCTGCTGCGTCCCGAGGCGCTGCTGCCCGCGTTGTGTGTGGCGCCCGTGGGCTGGGTGCTGGCCGAGCAGTACCTGGCCCCGCGCTACCCCTTCCTGGCGCAGGCCGAGGCGGTGCGCACGGTGCACGAGATCACGCTGTGGCGCGTGCGCTCCGCGCAGCTCACTGCGTGCGCAGAAACGCCCAATGGCGGCTCAGCAGGTAAGTGAGCCCGGCCACGCCGACGAGCACGATCGCCAGCAGAATGTCGTAGCGCGCGCGGGTCCAGTGCAGCAGCAGCGCGTAGGCGGCCTCGTTGATGGCGAAGCCCCCGGCCGAGATGGCGAAGAAGCGCAGCGCGGCCCGGCCCATGCCGTTGCCGTGGCCGCGAAAGCTCAGGAAGTGGTGGCCGCTGAACGAGACGGCGAACGCCACCAGCCAGCCCGCCACGTTGGCCTGCAGCGGCGCCAGCCCGCCCAGTGCCACGCAGGCGGTGGCCACGCTCCAGTGCACGGCGGCGGCGGCGCAGCCCACGACGATGAACCAGGCCACGCGCCCGCGCTGGCGCTTGAACAGGAACGAGGAATGAGCAAGACGGAGATGGCGGTCGGTACGGTGCATGAGGCGCCGCAGCATAGCAGCAGCGGGCGCGGCATCGCCCTGTGCGTGGACGACTATGGCCTGAACGACGGCGTCAACCAGGCCGTGCTGGCGCTGGCGCGGCTGGGGCGGGTGCAGGCCGTCTCGGCCATGGTGGGCGGGCCGGCCTGGGGCCTGGGCGCGCCCGCGCTGCGCGCCCTGGACGGCGCGGCGGTCGAGGTCGGGCTGCACCTGGACCTGACCGAATGCGCGCTCGACCCGGCGCTGCGTTTTCCGCTGTCGCGGCTTATTGCCCTGGCTTACCTGGGACAGCTCGACCGCAACGCCCTGCAGCGCGAAATCGCCGCGCAGCTCGACGCCTTCGAGCACGCCATGGGCCGGGCGCCGGCCTACGTGGACGGCCACCAGCACGTGCACCAGCTGCCCGTGGTGCGCACGCTGCTGCTGGCCGAGCTGGCGCGCCGCTACCCCCAGGGCGGGCTGTGGCTGCGCGCCACGCGCAGTGCGCCGCGCGCCGCCCATGCCGACGCGCGCACCGCCTTCAAGAGCCAGGTCATCGCCACCCTGGGCAGCCGCGCGCTGGCCGCGCTGGCGCGGCGCCAGGGCCTGCGGCAGAACGCCTGCCTGCTGGGGGTGTACGACTTCACCGGCGGGGCCGACGGCTACCGCGCGCGCCTGGCGCGCTGGCTGCATGCCGCGCGCCAGGGCGATCTGCTGATGTGCCACGTGGGCCTGCCCACCACGCTGCCCGACGTGCTGGCCGGCGCGCGCCAGGATGAGTTCGCCGTCATCGGCGGGCCGGCGTTCGGCGCGCTGCTGGAGCAGGCCCAGGTGCGCCTGCAGCCCATGCGGGAACTCCTGGTTTGATAGCTGCTAGCGCTTGACTGGCAAGGGCTGGAGGCCTTTTTTACTTCTTTTGCGCCTCGTACATGCGGAGGATGTCCGAGAGCTTGTCCGCCGTGTCCGCCGTATCGACGGCGGCCTTCAAGCCGGGATTCTGCGTGGCCATCCAGTCATGGAATTCCTGCGACTTCACGGTGTCGCGCCATCCCGGGTGGGTGCTGTCCATGCGGGCCAGCTCGACATCCACGGAATCGTGGGGCCCGGCGGGGGCGGGGGCGGGGGCGCCCTGGCCCTGGTACGCGGGCAGCCGGGCCCTTGGCACCTGCATGTTCCCGCCCTCCAGCGCCACGGCGACCATGGCCGCCGCGCCCGCTGCGGCCAGCAGCCCGAGGACGGACACCACCTTGCCCAGCATGGCCCAGACGGCGGGCCCGGCGTAGGCCGATGCCGCCCGCCAGATGCCGATGTTCGCCAGCGCGGCGTAGGCGCAGAAGGCGAAGACCACGGCGATGGCGGCCGGGCTGCCCGGCGCCAGCAGCCACAGCGCGAGCGCCCATGGCAGGCTGGCGGCAACGCCGTAGCCCCAGTACGTCCGGGCCAGGCCCGCGCGGCCGCTCCACAGGTTGGTGATGGCATCCATGGTGTTCTTTCGGAGTGCAGTCAGTTACCCATGGCGTTGCGCGCCACCGGCAGCCCACGAAACCGGCGCGGCCAGGCCAGCAGACGCCGCGCAAGGGCCGCCCCGCCGCGAAGCGGCTCAGGGGGGTGTCGTTTCACCTTAGTCCACCTGCGCGCCCGAGGCCTTCACCACCTGCTGGTATTTGGCGCGTTCGCTGGCCATGAAGGTCTCGAACTGCTCCGGCGTGGTCGGCACGGGTTCGGCCATGAGGGTGGCGAAGCGGGCCTGGGTCTCCGGGGCCTTGAGGGCATCGGTGAACGCCTTGTTCAGCCGCGCGATGGTGGCGGGCGGCGTGTGCGCCGGGGCCACCAGGCCCCACCAGGTGTCGATGGTGAAGCCCTTGAAGGTATCGGCCAGCGGCGGCACGCCCGGCAGCATGGGGCTGGCGGCGGTCGATGTGACGGCCAGCGCCTTGAGCTTGCCGGCCTTGATGTTGGGGGCGGCGGCGGCGAGGTTGTCGATGTTGAAATCGACCTCCCCGGCCAGCAGCGCCAGCTGCGCCGGGTTCGCGCCCCGGTAGGGAATGTGCAGGGCAAAAATGCCCGCCTTCTGCTTGAACATCTCGCCCGCGAGGTGGCCCGCGCTGCCGTTGCCGCCGCTGCCGTAGTTGAGCTTGCCCGGGTGGGCCTTGGCGTAGGCGACGAGGTCGGCCACGTTGCGGATCTTCAGTTGCTCGGCGCGGGCCGCGTTCATCACCAGCACGTTGGGCACGCGCACCATCTGCGTGATGGCGGCGAAATCCTTGCCCGCGTCGTAGGGCATGCGCTGGTACAGCCAGGGGTTGACGGCGTGCGTGGCCGTGGCGGCCAGGCCGATGGTCATGCCGTCCGGCGCGGCCTTGGCCACGGCATCGGCGCCGATGTTGCCGCCCGCGCCGGCCTTGTTCTCGATGATCACGGTGCCCAGCGTGTCGCGCACGCGCTCGGCCAGCACGCGCGACGTCACGTCCAGCGGCCCGCCCGGCGGGTAGGGCACGATCAGGCGGATGGGCGCGTTCTGCGCCAGGGCCAGCGGGGCGGCCAGGGCCATGGCGGCTGCGGCGGTATGGACCAGAAGGGTTCTGCGTTGCATGGTGCGTCGTCCGTTCAGTGTTTGTCGGCCTCGGAAGTGAAGGCGTCGGCGAAGAATTCCTCGGGCGGCAGGCCGCGCGTGGCGGTGTAGCGCGCGCGCGCCGTATCGACCACGATGGGCGCGCCGCAGGCATAGACCTGGTGGCCGGAGAGGTCGGCGAAGTCGTCCAGCACGGCCTGGTGCACGAAGCCGGTGCGGCCGCTCCAGCCGTCTTCGGGCAGCGCGTCGGACACCACGGGCACGTAGCGCAGGTGCGGCATCTCGGCTGTGCGCGCCAGCATCCAGTCGTGCATGTACAGGTCGCGCGGGCGGCGCCCGCCCCAGTAGAGCGCCGTGGGCCGCGTGATGCCCTTGTGCTGCAGGTGCTCGATCAGCGCCTTCACCGGCGCGAAGCCGGTGCCCGAGGCGAGCAGCACGATGGGCTTGTCCGAGTCCTCGCGCAGGAAGAAGCTGCCGAACGGCCCCTCGATACGCAGGATCTCCTTTTCCTTCATGGCGTGGAAGACATGGTCGGTGAAGCGCCCGCCCGGCATGTGGCGGATGTGCAGCTCCAGCCCGGGCGCGCTGTCCTGCTGGTGCGGTGCCGTGGCCATGGAATAGGCGCGGCGCAGGCCGCCCTGCAGCACGAACTCGATGTACTGGCCCGCGTGGTAGCGGAACACGTCGGTGGCGGGCAGCTGCAGGCGCAGCTGCATCACGTCGTGCGACTTCTTCTCCAGCGCCGCCACGCGCACGGGCAGCTTCTTCACGGGGTAGGCGCGTTCGTCGGTCACCTGGCGCGATTCGAGCACCACGTCGGACTGCGGGTGGGCGCAGCAGGTCAGCACGTAGCCGGCGGCTTCCTCCTCGGCGCTCAGGGCCTTGTCCTGGTGCGGGCCGTGGCTGACGGTGCCGCTGAGCTTTTTGCACTTGCACGAGCCGCAGGCGCCGTCCTTGCAGCCGTAGGGCAGGCCCACGCCGTGCTGGATCGCCGCCGCGAGAATGGATTCGCCGCCACGGGCTTGGAAGCCGCGCCCGCTCGGCTGTACGGTGATCTGGAAGGCGGTGTCGGCAGCAGGGGGCATCATGGAGTGGGTATCCTTGGAGTCGTTGTCAAACAAAGCCAACCGAGCATTGTGCCTTCTAACCAAAACCCTCTGGGTGCGCTTCCGGCGCGCTTTCGGCGCGAGCGCGTGCTCGTCGTCGGCTGCGGCGACGTCGGCCTGCGCGCCGCGCGCGAACTGCGCCATGCGCGCGTGCTGGCGCTGACCTCCAGCGCCGAGCGCCGCGCCCCGCTGCGCGCGGCGGGCCTCACGCCCCTGGCGGGCAACCTGGACGATGCCGGCACGCTGCGCCGCCTGGCGGGCCTGGCCACGCGCGTGCTGCACCTGGCCCCGCCGCCCGGCGAGGGCGACGGCGATCCGCGCACCTGGGCGCTGGTGTGCGCGCTGCGCCGGCGCCAGCCGCCGCGCGCGCTGGTCTATGGTTCCACCACCGGGGTCTATGGCGACTGCGGCGGTGCCTGGGTGAACGAGGCGCGCCCCGTGGCGCCACGGACGCCGCGCGCGCGCCGCCGCGTGGACGCCGAGCGCGCGCTGCGCGCCTGGGGCTGCGCCGGGGTGCGCGTGAGCATCCTGCGCATCCCGGGCATCTACGCGCCCGACCGCGAGGGCGGCACGCCCGAGGCGCGCCTGCGCCGCGGCACGCCGGTGCTGGCGCCGCAGGACGACGTGTACACCAACCACATCCATGCCGACGACCTGGGCCGTGCCTGCGTGCTGGCGCTGTGGCGCGGGCGCGCACAGCGCACCTGCAACGTGAGCGATGCCAGCGACATGAAGATGGGTGACTACTTCGACTGGGCGGCCGGCCTGTACGGCCTGCCGCGCCCGCCGCGCATCACGCGCGCGCAGGCGCAGAGCGAGCTGCCGCCGCTGCAGCTGAGCTTCATGGGGGAATCGCGCCGCCTGGTCACGCGGCGCATGCGCGGCGAGCTGCGCCTGGCGCTGCGCTACCCCACGGTGCGGCAGGGGCTGGCCGCGGGCAGCTAGCGCCGTAGCGCCGGGAACTCAGGCGCTCTCGCCGTCCTCGGCCGGAGGCGTTTCGGGTGCCTCGGCTGCGTCCGCTTCTGCCGCAGCGGGGCGCTCGCCAGCCTGGCGCAGCGCGGCCTTTTCGCCCGCGCTGGCGAACTTGCTGTACTTGCCCAGCAGCGGCACCAGCTGGCCGTAGATGCGCGGGCTGGCGGCCAGGCATTCCTTCTGTTCCAGGAAGTCGGCTTCGCCGGTGAAGTTGCCGATGAGGCCACCGGCCTCGGTCACCAGCAGCGAGCCGGCGGCCACGTCCCAGATTGACAGGCCGGATTCGAAGAAGCCGTCGGCGAACCCGGCGGCCACATAGGCCAGGTCGAGAGCGGCGGCGCCGGGGCGGCGCAGGCCGGCGGTGCGCGGCATGAGGTCGGCCATCATGGCCAGGTAGTGCTTGAAGTTGTCGCCGGGGCGGAACGGGAAGCCCGTGGAGACCAGGCAGTCCTTGAGCTGGGTGCGCTTGGAGACGCGGATGCGCCGGTCGTTCATGAAGGCGCCGCGCCCGCGCGTGGCGGTGAACAGGTCGTTGCGCGTCGGGTCGTACACCACGGCATGCTCGACCTTGCCCTTGAAGGCCATGGCGATGCTCACGCAGTACACCGGGAAGCCGTGGATGAAGTTGGTCGTGCCGTCCAGCGGGTCGATGATCCAGACGTAGTCCGAATGCTTGGCGCCGTGCGTGCTGCCGGTTTCCTCGGCCAGGATGCCGTGGCCGGGGTAGGCCGTGAGCAGGGTCTCGATGATGGCCTGCTCGGCGGCGTGGTCCACCTCGGTCACGAAGTCGTTCACCTGCTTTTGCGAGATGCGCACCGCCTCCACGTCGAGCGCGGCGCGGTTGATGATGGCGCCGGCGGCGCGAGCGGCCTTGATGGCCACGTTGAGCATGGGGTGCAGGTTGGACGACATGGATTGTGGGGGGAAGGGCGATGGCCCGGCCAGGAGGCGCGGGGCGGAACCGGCGATGCGGCGAGAAGCGGGGGAAGCGAAGAAAGGGCCGTGATTCTACCCGCTGCGCGCCAGGGCGCAGCGGGCGGGGCCATGCGTCAGGGCAGGCGCAACCGGTCCGACTCGTCCACGGTGACCCGCTGGGTCCGGCCGTTGTTGCCCACCGAGTACTCCACGTACAGCTGCTTGCGCCGGTTGGGCGCCGGGTCGGTGCCGGCCAGGTCGTTGCCGGCTTCCACGTTCAGCCGCCCGTCGTAGATGTAGGAGCGCAGGCGCTGGGTCACGTCCACCTGGCGGTAGCCGTCGCCATAGGTGGCGCGGTGGATGGTCAGGTAGCCGTAGCCCGGGCCGCCGGGGTTGTAGCCGCCGTTGCCGCCATAGCCGTCCACGAGCTGGGAGGGGCTGACCCACGAGGATTCGGCGTACTCCGCCGTCTGTATGCGGCCGTCGCGGCCACGGATCTGCACGCGCAGCACCTTGCGCTGGTTGGGCGCGGGGTCGGCGCCGAACAGGTCGTTGCCCACGCTGAAGCCGCTGCCCTGGCGTGCCAGCTGGCGCACGCGCTCGGTCACGTCCATGCCCTGCCAGGGCGTGCCGTAGGTGGCCTGCAGCACCTGGCTGTTGTGGTTCCAGTGGCCCTGGTCATGGCCGGGGCCCTGCCCCTGGCCGGGGTACCAGCCGCCACCGCCCTGCGGGGCGAAGGGCGCGGTGTCCAGCCACTGCGACTCGGCCACCTCGAAGGTGCGCGCGCGGCCGTCCCAGCCCTGGGCCTCGATGCGCAGCGCCTTGCGCTGGTTGGGCGCGGGGTCGGCGCCGAACAGGTCGTTGCCCACCTGGAAGCTGCCGCCCTGCTGCGCCAGCTGGCGCACGCGCTGCGTGACGTCCATGCCCTGCCAGGACGTGCCGTAGGTGGCGCGCGTGACCTGGTATTCGCCGCCGCGCTGGGCGCGGGCGGGGCCGCTCAGCGCCAGCAGCAGCAAGGTGAACAGGCCGAGCAGCCACAGGGACTGCCAGGAAGGCCGCAGGCGGGCGGCGCCGGATGGGCGGGGGGCGAGGCTGTGCATCAGAGGGTCTCCAGAAAACGGTTTCGGGTTTAAACGCGCGAGCGGGCCATGCGGTGCACCGTGCGCAGAGGGCTTGGCGGCGACAATCGCAGTTTGCCGATTTTTTGCCGCCATGCGCACACGCTTCATTCTGATTCACACCAGCCATGCCGGCAACGTCGGCGCTGCCGCGCGCGCCATGAAGACCATGGGGTTCGACGACCTCGTGCTGGTCGCGCCGCGCTGGCCCAACGTGCTGCGCAAGGAGGAAACCATCCAGCGTGCCAGCGGCGCGCTGGATGTACTGGAGAACGCGCGCATCGTGGAGACTCTGGACGAGGCGCTCGATGGCATGAGCCACCTGTGCGCCACCGCGATGACGCCGCGCGACTTCGGCCCGCCCACGCGCACGCCGCGCACGCACTTCGATCTGCTATTGAAAAAAGAGCTGCCAGCGCTTGATGGAAAAGCGCTGGAGGCCGATCTGGCGCAGGAAACCGGCGTGGCCTTCCTGTTCGGCTCCGAGCGCTTCGGCATGGCCAACGAGGACGTGTACCGCTGCCACGTGGCGCTTTCCATTCCCACCAATCCGCGCTTCGGCTCGCTCAACCTGGGCGCGGCAGTGCAGGTGGTGGCCTACGAATGGCGCCAGGCCCTGGGCGGCTTCGCGGTGCAGGATGCGCAGGCCGCGCCGCTGCGCGCCGACGCCGCGCAGGTGGCGGGCATGCTGGCGCACTGGGAGCAGGCGCTCACGGCCATCGGCTTTCTCGACCCGGCCGCGCCCAAGAAGCTCATGCCGCGCCTGAACCAGCTGTTCAACCGCGCGCAGCTCACGGCCGAGGAAATCCACATCCTGCGCGGTGTCGCCAAATCCATGCTCCAGGCGCGCGCGGCGAAGCCGCTAGACTGACCGGCTTTCGTCTTTAGATATAACAAAAAGCAATGTTTGCCCGCCTGCGCTCCGATATCCAGTGCATCCTCGACCGCGATCCTGCCGCGCGCAGCCTGTGGGAGGTGGTCACCTGTTATCCGGGGCTGCACGCGATCTGGCTGCACCGCCTGGCGCACTGGTGCTGGCACCACGGCCTCAAGTGGCTGGGGCGCTTTCTCTCGCATGCCGGCCGCTGGCTCACGGGCATCGAGATCCACCCCGGCGCGGTGCTGGGCGAGCGCGTGTTCATCGACCACGGCATGGGCGTGGTGATCGGCGAGACGGCGGTGGTGGGCGATGGCTGCACCATCTACCATGGCGTCACGCTCGGCGGCACGTCGCTCTACAAGGGCACCAAGCGCCACCCCACGCTGGGCCGGAACGTGGTGGTCAGCGCCGGGGCCAAGGTGCTGGGCGGCTTCGAGGTGGGCGACGGGGCAAAAATAGGCTCCAACGCCGTGGTCATCAAGCCCGTGCCCGCAGGGGCCACGGCGGTGGGCATTCCGGCGCGCATCATCCCCTCCAGGGACGGGCACAGTGCCGACGTGACCGAGCCGCACAAGGGCGAAGAGGCGCAGTTCAGCGCCTACGGCGTGACGCAGCAGCAGGACGACCCCATCACCCAGGCCATGCGCGGCCTGATCGACTCCGCGGCCTCGCAGGAGCACCAGATCGCGCTGCTGTGGCAGGCCATCGAGAAGCTCTCGCAATCCACCCCGCAAAGCGCCGGCTGCGTGCCGCTCGAAGCCGTGCGCTGCGAGCAGTTCCAGGCGGCCAAGCTCAACGACATCATCGGCAAGTGATT